>Ga0308157_10000226_pt1 | contig 219330 bp, 186 predicted proteins | sample PhyBR1_FD_201035 | JGI IMG/M metagenome (GOLD analysis project Ga0308157, IMG submission 201035) | Phyllosphere microbial communities from UC Gill Tract Community Farm, Albany, California, United States - DLSLB.R1 | ecosystem: Host-associated > Plants > Phyllosphere > Unclassified | place... | reverse complement strand
GACCTCGAGTTCGACCCCGAGTCCTCCTCGGCGGCGAAGGTCGACGCGATCTGCGCCTACGACGGCTCCCTCGAGAAGTGAACTGACCCCCGGCCCGGCCACCGCGGGACTGTCCATGAACCGGCCCCGCCCATGAACCGGCCCCGCCCATGAACCGGCCCCACCCATGAACCGGCCCCACCGCCGACCTCGGACACCGCGGTGCTGTCCATGAAAGGGACGTGAGCGGCAGCCGACCTGTCATATGCAGGTCCAGAGCCGCTCACGTCCCTTCCGCGGACAGGCGCCAGCGGTGACTCGGCCTCGAGGGGCTGATGCACGCCGGAGGGGGGATCGCTCGGCGCGGAGCGGCGGGGCATACCCGCTCCCGAGCCGCTTCGCCTGTCGAGGAGTGCTCTGCCGTCCGTCCTACTCGGCCAGGGCCTTCCCTCGCTGCTCGGGGAGGGTGAAGGCCGCGGCGGCGGCGAGGGCGAAGGCGAGGGCGAACACCCCGAACGCCAGCCACTGCCCGCCGGAGACCACCAGCACCGGCACCAGGAACGGGGCGATGATCGAGGCGAGGCGGCCGAAGGCGGCGGCGGCGCCCGTGCCCGTGCCGCGCACCGCGGTGGGATAGAGCTCCGGCCCGATCGCGTACAGCGCGCCCCAGGCGCCGAGGTTGAAGAAGCTCAGCAGGCAGCCGGCCACCAGGATCATCGCCTCGGAGTCGGCCATGCCGTAGCCCACGGCGGACAGCGCCGAGCCGGAGAGGAACAGGGTGAGGGTCCAGCGCCTGCCGAGCACCTCGATGAGCCAGGCCGCGGCGGCGTAGCCGGGGATCTGGGCGAGGGTGATGATCAGCGTGAAGGTGAAGGACTTCGTGAGGTCGAAGCCGCGGTCCACCAGCAGCGTCGGGATCCAGATGAACGCGCCGTAGTAGCTGAGGTTGATGCAGAACCACACCACCCACAGTCCGGCGGTGCGGGCCCGCAGCGCGGCGGACCAGATGCCGCCGGAGGCGACGCGGTCGGCCTCGGGCACCACGCCCACGGCGTCCGCGGAGACCCGGCCGGATCCCTCGACGCCGACGGGGCCTGCACCGTCGGCGGAGGCACGGCCGGTCCCGTCGACGGCGACGCGGCCCGGCTCTCCGACGGGCGGCGCCGCGGCGGAGGTCGCGGATCCCGCGTCCTGACCTGCCTCGAAGGAGCTGCTGCCGACGGTGGTCCCAGAGGCCGCCTCGGCCTGCGGAGACGCTCCGATCCCGGCGGAGTCCTCGAAGTCGCGGACGATCCGCTCGGCCTCCTCGTGCCGGCCCTTCTGCTCCAGGAAGCGCACGGACTCCGGTGTCCCGAGCCTGATCACCAGCGAGTAGACGGCCGGGATCATGCCGAGCGCAAGCGCCCAGCGCCATCCCGTCGGGCCCGAGGTCGCCACGAAGGTGCCGATCACGGCGGCGAGGATCCAGCCGCCGGCCCAGAACGCCTCGAGCCACACGATGATCCGACCGCGGATCCGGGCCGGCGCGAACTCGCTCATCAGCGTCGAGGCGACGGGCAGTTCGGCGCCGAGTCCGAGGCCCACCACGAAGCGCAGCGCGATCAGCGTCCCGACCCCCATCGCGAGGGCGGAGGCGCCGGTGGCCAGGCCGTAGACGAGCAGGGTGAGGGCGAAGACGGAGCGTCGGCCGATCTTATCGGCGAGCAGGCCGCCGAGGCTCGCACCGATCGCCATGCCGGCGAAGCCCGCGGAGGCGATGAGGGAGCCGTCGGACTTCGCGAGGTCCCAGTGGACGGCGAGCGCGGCGATGACGAAGGAGATCAGGCCGACGTCCATCGCGTCCAGCGCCCAGCCGATGCCGGAGGCGCCGAGCAGCTTGCCGTGCTTGCGGGTGAAGGGGAGGCGGTCCAGGCGCTGCGACCGGGTCAGCGGGGTGCCGACCGGTGCGGTCACGGGCTCCGGGGGACGAGGGGAGGGGCTCATGTCATCTCCGACGGTGGGGGCGGGTGGGCACATCATGGCTCACGGCGGACGATCCGTCGTGAGGCGCGGGTCACACCGCTGATCGCTCCGGCGCCGCGTCCCGCGCGGGACTCCTGGTCATTGTGAGAAAAAGTGCAAGGTCTCGGAAGGGTTGCAGTCTCGTCGGCGGCTCTCGCCGTCTCACCGCATGGGCGGTCCACGGCCGGCGGGCACCTGCGGTGCCCCTTGCCTCGCCGCCGGTTCCGCGGCCCGGACCGTCACCGCACCGCACGGCCCACGGCCGACGGGTCAGCGACGGGAGAGGGAGGCGAGGTCGACCTCGGCCTCGCCGCGCAGCACCGCGAGCGCACGCCGGGCACGGGAGGCGCCCCAGGGCGAGAGCAGCTCGGCCTGCTCCTCCTCGATGAGCGCCCAGTCGTCGAGCTCGGACGCCTGCGGCACGATCTCCGCCTCGAGCCGGGCCCGCGGGATCACGCCGGCGTCGAACACGAAGTGCACGCCCATGGGGGCGCTGCGCACCGGGCTCGCGGGCAGCCAGTCCACCGCGAGCAGCCGCCCCACCTCGAGGTCGAGGCCGAGCTCTTCGGCCACCTCGCGCTGCGCGCACTGCCGGGCGTCCTCGCCGGGATCGACGCCGCCGCCGGGGAGCAGCCAGTGGTCGCGATAGTTCGGCTTCTCGATGACGAAGCGGTCGTCCTCGTCGCGCAGGATCACCGCCCCGGAGGTGATGACCTTGGGCAGACCGGCGAAGTAGGCGGGGTCGGGCAGGAGGCGCGGCATGCCGTCCATCGTGTCACCGCTCGGCCCGGCCGCGCACACGTGTCCCGGGCCCGGGGGCGTGCTCCCCATGACGGCGCCGAGGCAGGGACTGAGCTGCCGCCTCAGCCTTCGTCCGCGTCGACGAAGCGAAGCACCGTGCCCGGTCCGGCCTGCGCGAGGCGATCGACGCCGCGTCGGGTGACCACGGCGATCACCGGATAGCCGCCGGTGGTGGGGTGGTCGGGGCCGAACACGACCGGCTGCCCCGAGGGCGGCACCTGCACCGCGCCGGGCTGCATCGGCTCGCTCGGCACGGCAGCCGCCCCCTCAGGCACCGGCAGCGCGGACCCCTCGAGCCGGACCCCCACCCGATCCGAGTCGGGACACACGGTCCACACCGCCCGCCGCAGCGCCGCGACCGCCTCGTCGCCGAGGAGCTCGGCGCGCGGGCCGATCAGCATCGGGATCCCGAGGGCGTCCCCGGGCGGTCCCGCGACCGGCTCCCCGGCGGGCTCCTCCGCCGGGTCCCCGGCCGGCTCCCCCGCCCGGCTCTCGGTCGACTCCTCGGCAGGCTCCACGACGGGGTCCTCCGCCGGGTCCCCGGCCGGCCGGGCCGTCCCAGGCCTCGTCCCCGCCGGGACGACGACGGCCGGCACCGCCTCGAGGCCCTGCTCGGGGCCGACGAGCAGCAGGTCGCCGGGCCGCAGCGGGTCCGGGCCGAGACCCGAGAGGGTGTCGCGGGAGCGGGCGCCGAGCACCTCGAGGAGCTCGTTCCCGTCGGGATCGCGCCGCACTCCGGAGTCCGCAGCGCCGTCGGCCCGCGGGGCGTCGCCGTCGGACCGCGGGGCGTCGCCGTCGTCCCGCGTGGCACCACCGTCGTCCTGCGGGGCGCCGCTGTCGGCCCGCACGGCGCCGCTGTCGACCCGCGCGGCGCCGCTGTCGACCCGCGGGGCGTCGCCGGCGCCGCCCGAGTGCGCCGCCCGCCGGATCCGCGAGATCCCTCCGCGGACCGCGAGCACCAGGCGCAGGCCGTCCGAGGCCGGCCCCACCTCGATCCGGTCCCCGGGGTCCAGGGCGAGGGCCTGCTCGCGCGAGACCTCGGCCAGGAGCTCCACGTCGCCGACCTCCTCCTCGCCGCGTCCGATCCGAACCCTCGTCCGTGCCCCGGCGACGGCCACGACCGTCGGCGCGACGGCGCGCAGCAGGAGCGGGCCCAGCAGCGTCTCGAGCGCGGCGGCGCCGCCCGGGTTGCCGACGGCGCGGTTCGCGCGGCGCAGGGCGCCCTGGTCGAAGGCACCCGAGCTGCTCACTCCGATCGATGCCCGGCCGGGCCTCCCGGCATCCTCGACCAGGGTCAACGGGCCGGGCGAGAGGACCTCGAGCGCAGGGCGGGCGTCCGCGCCGTGCGCCGCAGCGCCCCGGCGCCCGAGCCGTGAGGGGACGGCCGCGGCCTCCCGTGCGGCGCGGGCGAGGACGGCGGCGGTCCCGGCCGAGGGGCGGGCGCTCGGGCGCTGCGGGGTGAAGCGCACGCGCGTGCCCGGTGCGAGCAGGGCGGGCGGCTCCCGGTGCACGTCGAACAGCAGCGCGTCGCTGCGGCCGATCAGCTGCCAGCCGCCGGGGGAGGGGCGCGGATAGATGCCGCAGTACCGAGAGGCGAGGCCGACGGCGCCCGCGGGCACGGCGGTGCGCGGCTCCGCGCGGCGCGGCACCTCCCAGGGCGGGCCGACGGACGCGGAGCGACCGAGCGCGCTCCCGCCCTCCGCGGCTGTCACGTCTGCGGTCGTGCCCTCCTCGCCGGAGGGAGCCCGGCCGGGACGTGACCGCCTGCGCCCGTCGGTGACCCCGCGCCCGTCGGCGGCCCCGTGCCCGTGGGCGGCCTCGTGCCCGTCGGCGGCCCCGTGCCCGTGGGCGGCCTCGTGCCCGTCGGCCGTCCCGTGGGGATCGCCGGCGACGAGATAGGGGAAGCCCGGCGCGAAGCCGCCGAAGGCGACCGTCCACGTCGCCCCGGAATGCGCGCTGATCAGTGCGTCCGTGCTCATCCCGAGCAGGTCGGCGACCTCGTCCAGGTCGTCGCCGTCGTAGACGATGCCCACGTTCGCCTCGCCGCCCGCCGACACATCGCGCTCTGTGCGGGGCAGCTCCGCGAGCAGATCCGCGAGCCGAGGGACGTCGCGGGGATCGGCGCCGCGCAGCAGCAGCGTGCGCTCGGCCGGGACGAGGTCGAGCAGGTGGGCGGGGGCGAGGTCGCGCATCGCCTCGGCGGCGGCGAGCACCGCGACGGTGTCCGGGTACTCGGCCAGCAGTCCGGTCTCCCCGGCGCGGTGCACGTGGAGCGGGGCGGGGAGGACGCCGGCCGACGGATCCGCAGCGCCGCCTCCGCCGCGCTCGCCGCTGCCGCCACCGGCCCGCGCGCCGCTGCCGCCTCCGGCACGTGTGCCTCCACCTGACCGGTCGCGGCCACCTGCCCGAGCGCCGACCCCGGCCCGCGCGCCGTCGCCGGTGCGGGTGCTGCGTCCGCTGTGCGGGAAGCCCTCCGCTCCTCCCGTCACAGCGCCGCCCGCAGGTCCACGCCCGCGCCCTCGAGCCGGACCCGCACCGCCCGGGCGAGCTCGACCGCGCCCGGGGTGTCCCCGTGCAGGCACAGCGAGCGGACCGGGAGCTCGACCCAGGTCCCGTCGGCCGCTCGCACCCCGCCCGCGGTCACGATCGACAGCGCCTGCGCGGTGACGGCCGACGGGTCGGTGAGCACGGCGCCAGGCTGCGAGCGCGGGGTGAGGGCGCCGCCGGGCAGGTAGGCGCGGTCGGCGAAGCCCTCGAGCACGACCGTCAGGCCCGCCGCCTCCGCCGCGGGCACCACCACCGCTCCGGGCGCCGCGACCAGCGGCAGGGCGCCCAGCTCGCCGAGCGCCCGCACCACCGCGCCGGCCTGTCCCTCGTGGTGGGCGAGGGCGTTGTACAGGGCGCCGTGCGGCTTCACGCCGCGCACTGCGGCGCCCTCGGCTCGGGCCATGGCCTGCAGCGCCCCGACCTGCACGACCACCTGGTCCGTGAGGTCGTCGGGGGCGATGTCGAGGAAGCGTCGGCCGAATCCCAGCAGGTCCGGGTAGGCGACGTGCGCGGTGATCGCGACGCCGCGCGCGGCCGCGGCCCGGCAGGCCGCGCGCATGGTCGAGGCGTCCCCGGCATGGCCGCCGCAGGCGATGTTCGCTGTGGTCACGACCTCGAGCATCGCCGCGTCCTCGCCCATCGACCAGTCGCCGTACCCCTCCCCGAGGTCGGCGTTGAGGTCGACGGCGGTGCGGGCGGCAGGGACGGACATGGGGGGCGGCTCCTTCGTCGGGCGGCGTGCGGCTCCCATTGTCCGCCCCCGACGCGCAGGCGTCACGTGCTGTGCCCGTCGCGCGGAGACCAGGCGTCCGCGCACGGCGCTGGCCGCCTCTGCGAAGTTCTGCGCCCGTGAGGACTCATGATCGTCGCGACATGAGTCCTCACGGGCGCAGAACCTGTGGGCCGACGGCCGAGCGAGTGGGTCGACGGCCGGGCGAGTGGGCCGACGGCCGAGCGGGTGGGCTGACGGGCGGGCGGGGTCGGGGCTGACGGCCGGGTGCGCTCAGACCCCGTTCTCGACGAAGGCCCCGCGCTGGGCGGCGGCCGGATGCTCGGCCGGGAGCCGGTCCGTGCCGGTCAGCTGCGAGCGCAGGGTCGTGCCCCGCTCGGGCAGCCGGCCCCGCTCGCGCAGGATCGGGGAGACCAGCTCCGCGAAGTCCCGCACCGTGTCGAAGGAGTGGTACTGGCGCAGATTGATGCCGTCGATGCCCTCCACGTCCAGCCAGTGCTCGATCGCGTCGGCCACCACCTCGGGCGTCCCCGCGACGAAGAACCTGTCCTGCCAGGCCTCGTCCACCGCGTCCAGCAGATCCCCGATGGTCTCGTGGGCGCCCCTGCGGCCGACGGGGGTGTCCGCCGGGAACCCCTCGATCTCCAGCGCCTCGGCGATGGTGCGCTCCCGCGGATGGTCCACGGCGCGGATCGGCACCGACTGGTGCACGAGCATCCCCTCGGTCGAGCGGTGCTCGAGGTACTGGGCGAGCTTCGCGTCGACCTCCTCCTGCGTGGGGGCGGTGATCACGGCCGCCTGCACCACGAACTTCGGGTCCGACGGGTCCCGGCCCGCCTCCTCCGCGGCGGTGCGGACCGCGGGGACGGTGCGCTCGAGCAGCGGGCCGTGGGTGAACACCATCTCCGCGTGCCGGCCCGCGCGCAGCGCCCCGGCCGGGGAGGCGGTCGCGAGGATCAGGGTGGGGGTGCGCTGCGGGGAGGGTTCGGACAGGTGAGGTCCGGCGACCGAGAAGTTCTCCCCGACGTGGTCGATGCGGTGCACCTTCGCGGGGTCGGTGTACACGTTCCCCTCGACGTCCCGCACCACGGCGCCCTCGTCCCAGGAGCCCTCCCACAGCTTGTAGAGCACCTCGAGGTACTCGTCGGCGATCTCGTAGCGGTGATCGTGCTCGATCTCCTCGGCGAGCCCGAAGTTCCGTGCGGCGTTGGGGAGATAGGAGGTGACGATGTTCCAGCCCACGCGCCCCTTGGTGAGGTGATCGAGGGTGGACATGCGCCGTGCGAAGGAGAACGGCGGCTCGTAGCTGGTCGAGAAGGTGATCCCGAAGCCGAGCCGCTCGGTCACCGCCGCCATCGCCGGCACCACCAGCATCGGGTCGTTGTTCGGGATCTGCAGCCCCTCGCGCAGGGCGGTCTCCGCCGAGCCCCCGTAGACGTCGTAGGCCCCCACCACGTCGGCGATGAAGATCGCGGTGAAGCCGCCGTCCTCCGCGATCCGCGCGAGCTCGGTCCAGTAATCGAGGTCCGTGTAGCGGTGGCGGTTGTTGTCCGGAAGACGCCACAGCCCGTGCGTGATGTGGCCGACGCAGTTCATCTCGAAGAGGTTCAGGATCAGGGGCTTGGGAGCCATCAGGGCGTCCGATCGTCCGGGGGAGGTGGTGGCGACACCCTCACGCGCCGGACGCGGTGGGCGCACCTCGGGTGAACCCCGATGACGCCCTGTGACGGGCGGGGGCCGCCTCCTGGCCCGTCGACCGGTCCGGGCGTCATCGGCGTTCTCGAACCGTCACGGACCTAGGCGCAGCTTTGGCCCCTCCCTAGTGTTCCCCGGGTCCGGTGTTCTCCGGACGTCCCCGAGGGCGTCTCCCGCAGGCGCCGCCCGCCGCCGTCGTCCCCGCGGACGACATCGTCCCGAAGGAGCCCCGTGCGTCGACGAACCGTCATGGCCGGCCTGGCCACCGCCGGAACCGGTGCGGTGCTGGCCGCCTGCGGCAGCTCCGGCCGCGCCGCGGACCTGCCCGCCGGCACCCGGGAGGGCGGCGAGCTCGTGTACGCCACCGACCGCGAGCCGACCTGCCTGGACCCCCACAACAGCGGCGACATGCCCCAGACCTACATCGCCCGCCAGTACCTCGACTCCCTGGTCTCGATGCGGCCCGACGGCAGCGTCGTGCCCTGGCTCGCGGAGTCTTGGGAGATCTCCGAGGACGGCCTGGTCTACGACTTCACCCTCAAGCAGGGCGTGCGCTTCACCGACGGCGAGGCGTTCGACGCCGACGCGGTGGTCGCGAACTTCGAGCACATCATGGACCCCGCCACCCAGTCCTCCACCGCCCTGCTCTACCTCTCCCCGTACTTCGTCTCCGCCGAGTCCATCTCCGAGCACGTGGTGCGTGTGACGCTCAAGCGGCCCTACTCGCCGCTGCTCACCGTGCTCGCCCAGGCGTTCTTCGGCATCGAGTCCCCGCGAGCCATGGCGCGCGGCCTGACCGAGAACTGCGAGGCCCCCGTCGGCACCGGCCCCTTCACGATCGTCGAGTGGCGCCGCAACCAGGAGGTCGTGATGGTGCGCAACGACGACCACACCTCCGCCCCGGCCGATGCGAAGCACCAGGGCCCCGCCTACGCCGAGCGGCTCACCTGGCGCTTCCTCAAGGACAACACCGCCCGCTACGGGGCCCTCGCCTCCGGGAAGGTGCACGCGATCTTCAACCTGCCTCCCGAGTCGGTGCCCACCGCGCAGGCCGACGACCGGATCGAGACCCAGGACTTCGTGCACTCGTGCGTCCCCTTCGCCCTGGACCTCAACACCACACATCCGGCGCTGTCGGACGTGCGCGTGCGACGCGCCCTCGTGCACGCGGCCGACGCACCCGGGATCGTCACCAGCGCCTATGCCGGGGTGTTCCCCTACGAGGGCAATGCGATCTCGACCGGCACCCCGTTCTACGACGAGGCCTACCACCAGCCCTACCCGTACGACGAGGCACATGCGAACGCCCTGCTGGACGAGGCGGGCTGGTCCGGCCGCGACGAGGACGGGTACCGCACCCGGGACGGGCAGCGGCTCACCCTGCGCCTGCCCTACGCCTCCGACCCCGGCGAGACGCCCCCGGCGGACCTCACCATCCTCCAGAACTTCCAGGCGATGGAGCGACGGGTCGGCGTGGACGTGCAGCTGATCCCCACCGACGCCGCCTCCCTCACCGCGATCCGCCGCGACAAGAACGCCTTCGACATCCGCGGCGGCTACTGGAACAGCCCTACAGCCGGGGTCATGTACATCAAGTTCTCGCAGGAGACCTACGAGATCGACAACGGCCAGAACGTCTCCTACGCCTACGACGAGGAGCTCGACGAGACCCTGCTCGAGGCCGCCGCGACCACCGACCCCGACGAGCAGCAGGAGCTGTACTCCCGGGCGCAGGAGCTGCTGACCGATCAGGCCTGGCACATCCCGCTCTACCCCATCCAGACCCGGCTCGCGATCCGCTCCGACCTGGTCTCCGACATCTGGATCGAGCCCAGCGAGGGCGAGCCGGTCCTCCACGACGCGTACCTCCTGCGGGACGGAGATCCGCGATGACCGCGACCGCCGACGACGCCTTCCCCACGGACACGACCGCCGCCGTCGACGATCGTCGGGACCCCGCGCCCGGCGGGCCGTCGACAGACCCGGGGACCGGCGCGGACGCCGCCCCGCGCCGCGGGCGGCTGCTCGCCCGCCGGATCCTCACCACCCTCGGCTCCTCCGCGCTGCTGCTGTGGGCGGTGGCGACCATCGTGTTCTTCCTGCAGCACCTGGTGCCCGGGGACCCGGCCCTGACCATCCTCGGCGGCGCCTCCGCGAACCCTCCCGAGGAGACCCTCGAGGCGGTGCGCGAGCAGTACGGCTTCGACCAGCCGGTGCTGGTCCAGTACGGGCACTTCCTCGCGGGCCTGGTGGTGCTGGACCTCGGCGAGTCCTACACCATGAAGCAGTCGGTGGTCTCGATCGTCGCCGAGCAGATCGCCCCCACCCTGCAGCTCACCGCGGCGGCGCTGCTGATCGCCTGGGCGATCGCGATCGTGCTCACCCTCGCCACCGCCGGCCGTGCGGGCCGCTGGGGCCGCATCGGCTCCGCCCTCGAGGTCGTCTTCGCGGCCCTGCCCCACTTCTGGCTGGGCGTGGTGCTGCTGGTCGTCTTCGCGGTGGTGCTGCAGTGGCTGCCCGTGGTCGACGACGGGCCGCTCGGACTGATCCTGCCCGCCCTCACCCTCGGGATCCCGTTGGGCGGATTCCTCGCCCAGGTCACCCGCGACGAGTTCGACGTGGCGCTGCGCCAGCCCTTCGTCCTCTCGGCCCTCTCCCGCGGCGCCCGGTCCGGGGACGTGCGATGGCGGCAGGTGCTGCGCCACGCGGCCCTGCCCGGCATCGCCCTGTCCGGCTGGGGGCTCGGCTCCCTGATCTCCGGCGCGGTGGTGGTCGAGGTGATCTTCTCCCGCCAGGGCATCGGCCAGGTGCTGGTCGCCGCCGTCACCGCCCAGGACCTGCCGCTCGTGATCGGCGTGACCTTCGTGGTCGCGGTCGTCTACGTCGTGGCCAACATCCTCTCGGACCTCGCCTCCGTGCTCGTCGACCCCCGTCTCCGCCACGCGATCGGACGTGCCTCATGACCACGCTCGCCCCTCCCGCCCCGCCCACTCCGCCCGCTGAGCAGGAGCTCCCCGCGAGCACTCCCCGTGCGCGGCGTCGGCCCGCCGTCGCCGACCGGCTCGGCCTCGTGGCCGCCGGGACCGTCGTCGGCGTGGTGCTGCTCGCCGCGCTGGTGCCGGGCCTGCTGGCCCCGCAGGACCCGCTCGAGATCAGCCTCTCGGAGAGCTTCGCCCCGCCGAGCGCCGAGCACCTCTTCGGCACCGACCAGTCCGGCCGCGACGTGTTCAGCCGCGTCATCCACGGTGCCCGCCAGTCGCTCGTCATCGGGATCGGCGCCACCGCCATCGGTCTGCTCGGCGCGCTCGTGCTGGGCCTGCTGGGCGGGCTCGGCGGTCGGATCGCCGACGGCGCCGTGACCCGGGTGATCGAGGTGCTCTATGCCTTCCCCGGGATCCTGCTCGCCCTGATCCTCATCGCCGTCTACGGCAACAGCGCCCTGACCCAGATGGTCGCCGTCGGCATCGCGACCATGCCCGGCTACGCCCGCATGGTGCGCGGCCAGCTGCTCGTGGTGCGCTCGAGCGCCTACGTCGAGGCGGCCCGGGCGCTGGGTCATCCGCCGGCGCGGATCCTCGTGCGCACCATCCTGCCCAATGCGTTCCGGCCGCTCACGGTGCTGGTCACCCTCGGGATCGGGCAGGCCATCGTGTGGGCCGCGGCGCTGGGCTTCCTCGGCATGGGCGTGCAGCCGCCCACCGCGGAGTGGGGCGCCATGCTCAACGCGGGGAGGAACTACATCCAGCAGGCCTGGTGGATGGACTTCTTCCCCGGCGTCACGATCGTCCTGTTCACCCTGTCGCTGACGGTGCTCGGACGGCACCTGCAGCGCGCGACCGATGCGGGGGCCCGCCGATGACCGCCCGGACCCTCTCCCGGCCCGGCTCCCCGCCCGCGGCCGAGCCCCTGCTCACCGTCCAGGACCTCGCCGTTCGCTTCGACGGCCACCAGGTGGTCCACGACGTGTCCTTCAGCCTCCGCCCCGGGGAGTGCCTCGGGATCGTCGGCGAGTCCGGCTCCGGCAAGTCCGTGACCGCGCGCGCCCTGCTGGGGCTGAACGGTCCGTCGGCCCAGGTCGGTGCGACCGCGCTCGAGGTGGGCGGCACGGACGTCCTCGCCGCGACCGAGGAGCAGCTGCGCGCCCTGCGCGGCCGCCGCATCGGCTACGTCCTCCAGGACGCGCTGGTGTCCCTGGACCCGCTGCGGAGGGTGGGCACCGAGATCGCCGAACCGCTGCGCGTGCACGGCGTGCCGCGCGCCGAGCGCCCGCAGCGGGTGCAGGACCTGCTCGCCTCCGTCAGCGTGCCCGAGCCGGAGCTGCGCGCGAGGCAGCTGCCCAGCGAGCTCTCCGGCGGTCTGCGTCAGCGCGCGCTGATCGCCGCGGCGCTCGCCCTGGACCCCGCCGTGCTCATCGCGGACGAGCCCACCACCGCGCTCGACGTGACGGTGCAGGCGCAGATCCTCGAGCTGCTCGAGCAGAACCTCGCCGCCGGCCGCGCCGTGATCCTCATCAGCCACGACCTCTCCGTGGTCGAGCGTCTCGCGGACCGCGTGCTGGTCATGCACCACGGCCGCGTCGTCGAGGAGGGTCCCACCCCGCAGGTGCTCACCGCGCCGCAGGATCCGTACACCCGGCGCCTCCTGGCCGCGATCCCCTCCGCGGACTCCCGCGGGGAGCGCCTCTCCGACCTCCCGCCCGCACCGGTCGCCCTCGGCGCGCGCGCCGCCCGCACGGAGGGAGCATCACCCGACGGGGACGAGTCCTCGCACGACGCCCGCCGTCCGCTGCTCGTCGCCGACGGGCTCGGCAAGAGCTACCGCGGACCCGACGGCCGCTCCCGCGCCGTCGTCGAGGACGTCGCCTTCGAGCTCCGCGCCGGGGAGACCCTCGGGATCGTCGGCGAGTCGGGCTCCGGGAAGTCGACGACCGCGTGGATGGCGCTCGCCCTCACCGAGCCCACCACCGGCACCGTCACCCTCGACGGCGAGCCGTGGACCGGGATCCCCGAACGCCGCCGCCGCGCCCGCAGGCGTCGCATCGCGGTCGTCCAGCAGGATCCGCTCTCCTCCTTCGACCCGCGCTGGACCGTCGGCCGCACCATCGCCGACGCCCTCCCGCCGGCCCGCCGGGACGAGACCGTCGGCGCCCGCCGGCGCGGCACCGACAGCGGCGAGCGCACCGAGCGGGTCGCCGCGCTGCTGCGCGCCGTGGGCCTGGACCCCTCCTTCGCCGGCCGGCACCCGCTGACCCTCTCCGGCGGGCAGCGACAGCGCGCCGCGATCGCCCGGGCGCTCGCGACGGACCCCGAGGTGCTGGTGCTGGACGAGCCCGTCTCCGCCCTCGACGTCTCCGTCCAGGCGCAGGTGCTCGACCTGCTCGCCGACCTGCAGGAGGCCCTCGGCACCGCCTACCTGTTCATCTCGCACGACCTGGGCGTCATCCACCATGTCAGCGACCGAGTGCTCGTGATGCAGCACGGCCGCATCGTCGAGACCGGCACCGCCGACGAGGTGCTGCGCACGCCCCGCCACCCCTACACCCGGCAGCTCGTCGCCGCCCTTCCCCACCCCGAGCTCGAGGAGATCGCATGATCACGACCGACCGCACCGCCCCGGGAGCCGCCGCCGACGGCGCTGCCGCGCAGGCAGACCATGCCGCCTCGCGTCGGGGTCGCCCCGCGGCCCCGACCGCGCCGGCCGACTACGCCGCGCTGCGCGAGCGCTTCGCCCCGGTGCTCGAGGAGATCGCGGCCGACGGCCCGGTCCGGGACCGAGAGCGGCGTCTTCCCCATGCGGAGGTGCGGGCGCTCGCCGACGCCGGCTTCACCGCCGTGACCGTCCCGATCACCCAGGGCGGCCACGGCGCCGGGATCGAGACCTTCTTCCGCCTCCTGATCGACCTCGGCGAGGCGGACTCGAACCTGCCCCAGCTGCTGCGCGCCCACTTCTCCCACGTCGAGGAGCTGCTGCTCGGCGAGCGGGACGAGGACGCGGAGCATCGGCTCGAGGAGATCGCCGCGGGCGCCGTGTTCGGCAACGCGAGCCACGAGCGCAGCACCGCGACGGTCGGCGACCTGATCACGACCGTGGTGCCGGACGGCGACGGCTACCGGCTCAGCGGCGAGAAGCACTATTCCACCGGCTCCCTGTTCGCGGACTGGATCGACGTCTCGGCCCGCACCGAGGACGGCGGCCGCGCCCGGGTCACCGTCCGCGCCGACGCCCCCGGCGTGACGCTGCGCGACGACTGGGACGGCTTCGGCCAGATCCTCACCGGCAGCGGCTCCACCCTCCTCGAGGACGTCCGCGTCCCTGCCGAGCAGGTGCGGGTGCGGCCCCAGGGCGGGGACGGCCGGCCCACCACCCAGACCGCCTTCCTGCAGCTGGTGCTGCTGTCCTCCCTCGTCGGCGTGGGCCGTGCCGCGGTGCGCGATGCGGTGGGCTTCGTCCGCTCCCGCACCCGCGTCTACTCGCAGGGAAGCGGCGCGACCGCCGCCCAGGATCCGCTGGTCCAGCAGGTCATCGGCAGGATCTCGGCCCGTGTCGCCGCCGCCGAGGACGCGGTGCTCGCCGCCGCCCGCGCCCTCGAGGTCGCCCGCTCGGCGCCCGAGGGGGAGCGGGAGGCGCTGATCGACGCGGCGGAGCTGCGCACCGTCCAGGCCCAGCTCACCGCGGTCCCCGACGTGCTCTCGGTGACCACCGAGCTGTTCGAGGTGGGCGGCGCCTCGGCGACCTCGACCTCCCGCGCCCTGGACCGCCATTGGCGCAACGCTCGCACGCTGTCCTCCCACAATCCCGTCATCTACCAGGAGCGCGCGATCGGCGACCGGCTGCTGAACGGGACCGGGCTGCTGTACTTCTGGTCGACGGGGGAGAAGCCGAAGAGCTCCTGAGCCGCGGTACTCTCGGTGCCCTGCTGCGGGAGCGTCGGCGTCGACCACCGCAGACCGTCCGACGGCTGAGGATCGGTGCCCGACCTGCCGTCGATAGGGTCGAGGCCATGACTCCTGCTCCCGACCCCGCCCCGTTCACGCGTGAGGACGTCGTCGCCGCTGCCGAGGTGCTGCACGCCGCCGCCGAGGGCGAGCCGGAGCTGCTGCTCGTCCTCACCGACGAGCAGATCGCAGGACTCGACGGCGCGGACCGCCCGCAGTTCGTCGCCGAGCCGTGGCTCGGCGAGCGTCCTGAGCAGCGCGAGATCGCGGCAGAGGCCGGGCTGCGCGCCCTCCTCGCCGCGGATCGGGTCCGCGAGGTGATCGACCCCGCGAGCGGACACCGAGGGTGGCGGGCGGACGCCACGATCGCGGGCTGCCTGCTGCTGCGCCGCACCGCCCCGACCTTCACCACCGCCGAGCGCACGGTGCAGACGCCCCAGGGGCCCGAGGTGCAGCGTGTCCACCACTACGCCCATCCCGACGGGGTGCTCGAGGAGGAGGTCACCCCCTCCGGCCTGCACCGCTTCACGCCCCTGCGCATCGAGCAGGCCGCGGCGCGGCTCGCCGTGGTGGTGGACCGTGAGGGAGCCGCCGGCACGGCCTCGGAGGGATCGTCGGCCGACGGGACGGCGGAGCCCGTGCGTGTGCGCGGCTCGGAGCTCGCCGCCGGTCACCCCCTCGCCGCGCGCCTGGTCGCCGCCCGCTCCCTGGTGGTGCTCACCGCCGTGCGCGCCGAGGACGGGGCGGTGCGGCAGGTCAGCGTCGCCGCGGCGGAGGACGAGGTGCTGCTGATGGAGGCCGAGGGCCCTGCGGCCGAGGACCCGCCGCTGCAGGTGCGCGCCCTCGACGCCGACCAGGTGCGGGGCCTGGTCGTGGAGCTCCTCGCTCGCGACTGAGGCGCCGCTCAGGTCGACGACGCCTCGTCCGCCCCCGCCGCGAGCGCCCACTGCGCGAGCACGTCCTCGAGACGCCCGTGCACCCGCAGCGTCGCCTCCGGGTCGGCACGGGTGGGGCCGTCGTTGAGGATCACGACGGGCTTGCCCTGGCGGTGCGCGGCGCGCACGAAGCGCAGCCCGGACTGGACGGTCAGCGAGGAGCCGAGCACCAGCAGGGCGTCGGCCGCCTCGAGCGCGGTGAAGGCGGCGGCGACCACCTCGCGTCGTGCGGACTCGCCGAAGAACACCACGTCCGGCTTCAGGATCCCGCCGCACAGCGGGCACGGCGGATAGCGGAAGGAGCTGGTGCGATCGACCTCGGCGTCCCCGTCGGGCGCCTGGGCGGCGTCGGCCGCGAGCTCGGGCAGGCGCGCGGCGAGCTCGGGGTTCATCGAGAGCATCCGCTGGTGCAGCGCGGTGCGGGAGGAGAGGGCGCCGCACTGCTGGCAGCGCACCCGGTCGAGCCGTCCGTGCAGGTCGATCACGGGCTCCGAACCGGCCGCGGCATGGAGGCCGTCCACGTTCTGGGTGATCACCGCGGTGACCGGGAAGGCAGAGGGGTCCAGCGCTGCGAGCAGGCGGTGCGCGGGCCCGGGCCGGGCGCTGCGGAACTGCTCCCAGCCGACGGTCGAGCGGGCCCAGTAGCGGCGGCGGGCGAGATCGTGACCGATGAACTCCTGGTAGGTCATGGGGGAGCGGGGCACGGCGTCGCGCCCCCGGTAGTCCGGCAGGCCGGAGCCTGTGGACATCCCCGCCCCCGTCAGCACCGCGACGGGCCGGTCGCGCAGGAGCGCGAGCGCCTCGCCGATCTCGTCGTCCTGGCTGCGCAGGCCGTAGTGCGCGCCCACCATCGGCCCCCAGGCGGGCAGGCGCGGCCCGCCGCGGGTCGGTCCGGGGCCGTCCGGCGGGCGGGAGGTGGCGGTCGCGAACCAGCGGCCGACGTCCGCGGCGGGGCCGGCGCGACCGGAGGAGCGGGGCGAGGCGGGGTGCGTCGTGTCCCCGGCCCGTCCGGCGGGCTCGGGCCTCGGCCCGGACGCGCTGCCGGCGGGCGGCGGCTGGTCCTCGGAGCGGCTCATTCCTCGAGGGTAGAGGGTGCGTCGGAGCCCGGGGCGTCCGCGCCGGCGCCGTCGTCGGCCCCCGCACGATCCCGTCGGGAGCGGATCCGCTGGGTCGCGAGGCCGACGAGCGCGAGGATCCCGATCCCGGCCACGACCGAGGAGTAGATCCGCACGAAACCCTCGAGCGCCTCGCCTCCCGCCAGCCCGAACGCATAGCCGGCGACCACGAACACGGCATTCCAGATCGCCGATCCGAGCCCCGTGGCCAGTGCGAACATCCACACCGGCATCTTCTCGATCCCCGCCGGGATCGAGATGAAGGTGCGCACCATCGGCACGAAGCGCGCGAGCGCCACCGCCGGGAAGCCCCAGCGCTCGAAGAACCGCATCGCGAGCGTGACGTCCTTCTCCTCGAGCAGCGGCACCCGGCGCACGAGGGCGGTGGTGCGGCGCAGCCCGAGCGCCCGACCCGCCGCGTACACCCCGAGCCCGCCGAGCACGGAGCCGAGCGTGGTCCAGACGATCGGCACCAGCACGTGCTGGTCGTGCGCCGCGGCGGTGACCCCGGCGAAGGGGAGCAGCACCTCGCCGGGGATCGGCGGGAACAGTGCCTCGGCGGCGATCACGAGCGCCGTGCCGGGCCCGCCCAGGAACTCCATCAGCGCGATCGCCCATGCGGTGACGTCCACCCGGGCCTCCCGTCCTGGCGCTGCTGCTGGCGCGAGCACCGTAGCGGCGGGCGATGGAGAACAGGTGAACGGAACGTGGCGACCGCTCGGGCCCGCCTCGACCTGCAGGCTTGCAGAAGGGCACTGCAACTTTGCACGGAGCTGTTGACAACGCCGCGGTCAAGCGCTTTCCTAGTGGTGATCCACCCCACTGCAGCGTGATGGGCCACCGTCGATCCCGCACCGCAGTCGCCCGAGACGAGGATGAAACCTTTCATGGTGCGGGGTGCGGTGCGACCGATCGCCGTGCCGTCCCCGGCCCGAGCCCGACCCCGCACCCCCCGGGCCGCACGACCCTTCTGTGCGCGATGACCACGGCGGTCATCGCACGACCGCCGTCCCCTCGACCGCACGAAGATCAAAGGAGATCTCATGATCAACCGACGCTCAGCCCTGGCCCTCGGCCTCGCCGTCCCTGGTCTCGCCGGCCTCGCGGCCTGCGGCCCCAACTCCACCGGAGGCGGCGGGGGAGAGGGCGGCGGCAGCGCCGACTCCGGGTCCCTGCGCCTGGCCTGGTGGGGCAACCCCACCCGCAACGAGAACACCGAGAACGTCGTGGCCGCCTACAAGGAGGCCGCCCCCGACGTCACGATCTCCCTCGAGCCCGGCGAGTGGAGCGGCTACTGGGACAAGCTCGCCACCCAGACCGCCGGCGGCGACTTCCCCGACGTGGTCCAGATGGACGAGAAGTACCTCGCTGAGTACGGCCAGCGCGGTGCGCTGCTCGACCTCGCCGGCGCCGGGCTCGACACCTCCGAGTTCGTCGACGGCTCCGTCGAGGTGGGAGAGGTGCCCGAGGTGGGCCTCGCCGCGATCAACGCGGGCCTGAACGCCTTCGCGTTCCTCGTCAACCCGGTCGTCTTCGAGGAGGCCGGCGTCGAGATCCCCGACGACACCACCTGGACCTGGGACGACCTGCTCGAGACCGCCGCAGCGATCTCCGAGGCCACCCCGGACGGGACCTGGGGCATGACCCAGATGGGCACCGTCCAGGGGCTGTTCCAGGTGTGGGTGCGCCAGGCCGGCCAGGACCAGTACAAGGACGGCGCCGCAGGATTCGACCTGGCCACCGCCACCGCCTGGTTCGACTGGTCGAAGAAGATCCAGGACACCGGCGCCGGACCCGACGCCTCCACCTCGGTCGAGGACGCCGGCGCCTCCATGGACCAGTCCCTGTTCAACACCGGCAAGATCGGGATGACCGTCGCCTGGTCCAACCAGGTCGTCGCCCATGACGGGCTCGTCGAGGACGGGGTGCAGGTGCTGCGACCCCCGTCGATCGCCGGCTCCGCCGCCGAGGCCCAGCTCTGGTACAAGGCCTCGATGTACTGGGCCGTCTCCGCCAGGAGCGCGAACCCGGAGGCCGCCGTCGCGTTCGTCGACTACCTCGTGAACTCCCCGGATGCCGGCAAGATCCTCTCCGTCGAGCGAGGGGTCCCGGGCAGCCTCGCGGTGCGCGAGGCGATCGTCCCGGAGCTCGACGAGTCCAACACCAAGGCCGTCGACTATCTCGACGCCATCGAGTCCGAGCTGGGCGGTCCCCCGGAGATCACCCCGCAGGGCGGCGGCGAGTTCGAGGCGATCCTCACCCGCGCCGGCGAGGACATGCTCTTCGGCACCATCACCCCCGAGGCGGCCGCCCAGCGGCTCCTCGACGAGCTCGGCTCGGCCCTGTCCTGACCACCACCACCGTCCACCGGCGTCCACGGGGCCGACGGAGCACCGCTTCCGTCGGCCCCGGCACGCCCCACAGACTCCCGAAGGGAGGACCCGCATGAGCGCTGTCGGAGAACTCGCCCAGATCGTCTCCCGCCGTGACAAGAGCGGCCCCCGCGAGAAGCACCCCGACAACAAGGTCGGGCTCGCGTTCATGACGCCCTGGCTGATCGGCCTGCTGGGCATCACGATCCTGCCGATGGCCGCCAGCCTGGTGCTGTCCTTCACCGACTACTCCCTGCTCGCCGCCCCCGAGTGGGTGGGGCTGGAGAACTTCGAGCGGATGCTCGGTGACACCCGCCTGCACAACTCGCTGATCGTCACGTTCACCTATGTGATCGTCGGCGTGCCGCTGCAGCTCGCCGTCGCGCTGCTGCTCGCGGTGGTGCTGAACCAGGGGATGCGCGGGCTGTCCTTCTACCGCTCGGTGTTCTACCTGCCCTCGCTGCTCGGCGGCTCGGTCGCGATCTCGATCCTGTGGCGGCAGATGTTCGGCGCCTCGGGCCTGGTCAACCAGCTGCTGGGAGCGCTCGGCTTCGAGAACCTGCCGGGCTGGGTCTCCACCCCCGACACGGCGCTGTGGACGATCATCATCCTGCACGTGTGGACCTTCGGCTCCCCGATGATCATCTTCCTCGCCGGGCTGAGGCAGATCCCGCAGATGTACTACGAGGCCGCCTCCGTGGACGGCGCCTCGAAGGTCGCGCAGTTCTTCCGGATCACGATCCCGCTGCTGACCCCGATCATCTTCTTCAACCTCGTGCTCCAGGTGATCAACGCGTTCCAGACCTTCACCCAGGCCTTCGTGGTCTCGGGAGGGACCGGCGGGCCGTCGGACTCGACGATGTTCTACACCCTCTACCTCTACCTCAAGGGCTTCGGCCAGTTCGACATGGGGTACGCCTCCGCGATGGCCTGGCTGCTGCTGGTCATCGTCGCGATCTTCACCGCGATCAACTTCTTCGTCTCCAAGTTCTGGGTGCATTACGATGACTGACCTCGCCCGCCCCGCCGACCTCGCCGACGACAGCGCCGACCGCGACGGGTCCCCCGCGGGCTCCGCCGGGAGCTCCTCCCCGCTGCGCCCGCGCACCCACCGCGCCCGCTCGATCCGGGCGGTCCTCAAGCACGCCGTGATGATCGTCGCGAGCCTGGCGATGATCTACCCGCTGCTGTGGATGGTCGTCTCCTCGCTGCGTCCCAACGACGAGATCTTCCGCAACCCCTCGCTGTTCCCGCTGTCCTTCGACATCGACAACTACGTGCGCGGATGGAGCGCGCAGTCGTTCGAGTTCTCGCACTACCTGATGAACTCGACGCTGCTGGTGGTCGGCTGCGTGATCGGCAACCTGTTCGCCTGCACGCTGACCGCCTACGCCTTCGCACGGCTGCGGTTCTGGGGCCGCAACATCGCCTTCGCGATGATGCTGATGACCCTGATGCTGCCGATCCACGTGGTGATCGTGCCGCAGTACATCATGTTCTCCCAGACCGGCTGGGTGAACACGATGCTGCCGCTGATCCTGCCGAAGTTCCTGGCCACCGACGCCTTCTTCGTGTTCCTCATGGTGCAGTTCATCCGCGGCATCCCGAAGGAGCTGGACGAGGCCGCGCGCATCGACGGCTGCGGGCACTTCCGGATCTTCTTCCGGATCATCCTGCCGCTGATGATGCCGGCACTGGCGACGACCACGATCTTCACCTTCATGTGGACGTGGAACGACTTCTTCGGCTCGCTGATCTACCTCACCACGCCCGAGAACTTCACCGTCCCGCTCGCGCTGCGCTCGTTCCTCGACGGGCAGGGCACCTCCGACTGGGGGGCGATGTTCGCGATGTCGGTGCTCTCGCTGGTGCCGCTGTTCCTGGTGTTCCTCTTCGGCCAGCGCTTCCTGGTCAAGGGCTTCGCCACCACGGGCATCAAGTGACCCCGTCCGCCCCGCCGCCGTCCCGGGCCCCATCGGTTCCTCACCCCGACCCGGCCCGACCCCGTACCGGCGAGAAATGCGTGATTCTGAGCCATCTCCGGCCCGGAAGTGGCTCAGAATCACGCAATTCTCGGAGGGGCGACGCGGGCAGAGGCAGCACCCGCAGGTTCAGCACCAGCAGGCCCTGCACCCGGCGACCCAGCACCCGCAGGCCCAGCACCAGCAGGCTCAGCGCCCGCAGACACTGCACTCGCAGGCCCAGCACTCGCAGGCGCAGCACCCGCAGACCCAGCACACCGCTCGACCTTGGAGAGACATGACCACCCGCTACGCCCTGATCGGCTCCGGCCACCGCGCCCAGATGTACCTCGACGCGATCGCCGGCCCCCACGCCGACGTCGCCGAGCTCGTCGCGCTGATCGACGTGAACCCCGCCCGCCGCGAGTTCCACCGCGACCGTGTCCCGGCCTTCGCCGGGGTGCGGCTCGGCGGGCCCGAGGAGCTCGAGGTGATCATCGAGCAGGAGCGGGTGGACCGCGTGATCGTCACCAGCGTGGACCGGCTGCACGCCGAGCACGTGGTCCGCTCCCTCGACGCGGGCGCCGACGTGGTGGTCGAGAAGCCGCTCACGATCGACGCCGAGAGCGCGCAGTCGATCCAGGCGGCCATCGACCGCACCGGCGGCTCGGTGGTGGTGACCTTCAACTACCGCTACAGCCCCCGCAACACCGCGCTCAAGCAGGTCGTCGCCTCCGGGGAGATCGGCGAGATCGTCTCGGCGTCCTTCGAGTGGGTGCTGGACACCCAGCACGGCGCGGATTACTTCCGCCGCTGGCACCGCGACAAGACCAGCTCCGGCGGCCTGTTCGTGCACAAGGCCGCTCATCACTTCGACCTCGTGAACTGGTGGCTGGATGACGTGCCCGCACGCGTCTACGCCCGCGGCGGCCTGCGCTTCTACGGGGCCGACGCCGCCCGGGGCCGCGGCCGCGAGGAGCTGCCCGCGCGGGGCACCCACGACGGGGCACACGATCCCTTCGAGCTGGACCTGCGCTCCGACGAGCGGCTCGAGGCCCTCTACCTGCGGGCCGAGGAGCACGACGGCTACCTGCGCGACCGCTCCGTGTTCGATCCCGGCATCACCATCGAGGACAACCTCACCGCGATCGTCGACTACTCCCGCGGGGCCGTGCTGACCTACGCGCTGAACGCCCACAGCCCGTGGGAGGGGTACCGGGTGGCGCTCAACGGCACCGCGGGCCGCGCCGAGCTCGAGGTGGTCGAGCGGGCCGAGGTGGTGGCGCGGGCCGAGGACGGGCGAGCTCATGTCGATCCGAGCGCGGTCGCGGTCGCCACCGAGGACGCCGGGGTGCGCGAGCGCGGTGAGCGCCTCGTGGTGCAGACCCACTTCGGCCCTGCCCGCGAGGTCGAGATCGTCTCCGGCGAGGGCGGGCACGGCGGCGGCGACGCGCTGCTGCTGCGCGACGTGTTCGTCGGCCCCGACCAGGACGCGCTCGGCCGCGTCTCCGACCATCTGGACGGGATGCGCGCGATCGCCGTCGGCATCAGCGGCAACGCCTCGCTGGCCGGCGGCGCCCCGGTGGACGTCGCCGCGGCCATGGGGGTGCCGCTCGCGGCGCGCGACCCGCAGCCCGAGGCGGCTCTGTGAGGAGCGGCCCTGCGATGACCGGGACGACGGCGAGCGCAGCGTCCGCCTCGGCGGCGAGCGCGGCGCCTGGCAGGGCGTCGGCCGCCACCGCCCCTGCGGCCGCCGGGTCGGCGGGCACGGGCGCGGCCGGTGCGAGTGAGCCCGTCGGCGCGACGAGCGCGACCTCGGAGGCGGGTCCAGCCACGGACCCCGCCCCGGTCCCAGCGCCGGCGACGGGAGGGATCGCCGGGCCTGCGCCGGTGCGGGTCGCGCTGATCGGGACCCGCGGCTTCGGCCAGGTGCATCTGGAGAACCTCGCACGCCTGCGGGAGGCGGGTCTGGCCGAGCTGGTCGGCGTCGTCGACCTCCACGAGCCGCCCGCGGCGGTGCAGGGCATCTGGCACCGGGACCTCGACGCGCTGCTCGCGGCGCACGCCGACGCCCCGCCCGAGGTGGTCGTGATCGCGACTCCCATCGACACCCATCTCCCGCTCGCGCTGCAGGCCCTCGCCGCGGGAGCTCACGTCTACCTCGAGAAGCCGCCCGTGCCCGCGCTCGCCGACCACGCCGTGCTCGAGCGGGCCGCCGCGGCCGCCGGCCGCGCCGTCCAGATCGGCTTCCAGGCGCGCGGCGGCGCCGGCGTGGACGCGCTGCGAGGAATGGTCGTGAGCGGGGAGCTCGGCCCGATCAGGACCGTGCGCGTGCACGGCGCCTGGTCGCGCGACCGCGCCTACTACCGACGCTCGCCCTGGGCGGGACGGCGCCGCCTGGACGGGCGCCGCGTCGCCGACGGGGTCGCCACCAACCCGCTCGCCCACGCCGTGCACGCGGGACTGGTCGTCGCCGGGATCGACCGGCTCGAGGACATCGCCGCGGTCACCACCGAGCTGCGCCGCGCCCATGACATCGAGGCCGATGACACCGCCTTCGTGCGCATCGATCCCGCCCCGGCCCGCTCCCGGGCGGTCCCGGCCGGGGGCGGGGACGATCCTGCCCGTCAGCGCCCGGCCGTCGTCTGCGCCCTGACCACCACCGCGGCCGTGCAGGCCGCGCCGTGGATCGAGATCAGCGGCTCCGCCGGCACGGCCCGTCTCTCCTACACCGAGGACCTGGTGCGGCGCACCGACGCCGACGGCACCGTCCACGAGACCCGGCACCCGCGCACCGACCTCGTCCGGAACCTGCTCGCGCACGTGCGGGACCCCGAGGTGGAGCTGCTCTGCCCGCTCGAGGCGACCGCTCCCTTCAGCGCGGTGCTCGAGGCGATCCAGTCCGCGCCCGACCCCGCCCCGATCGCGTCCGAGCACGTGACCTGGCTCGGCGAGGGCGAGGCCGCCCGGCCCGTCGTCGACGGGATCGAGGACGCCCTGCTCGCCGTGCTCGAGAACGGTGCCCCGTTCAGCCGCGGCGCCGTGGCCTGGGCCGACGAGGACGCGATCGCGACCTGGCGTCCGGAGGGCGGTGCGGTCCGTCGCCCGTCGGCCGCCACCCCCACGACCACCACAGATTCCCGCGCCGACGGCCGGGGCCCGCTCGACGAGGAGAACAGCTCATGACCCTGCGCACCGACCACCTCGAGGCGGACGTGCTCCGCTCCGCCGACGGCAGCACCCTCCAGGTGCGCGCCGCCGAGACCGCCCGTCTCGCCCCCTTCGAGGGGGAGGTCCGCCCCGACGGGGACGGGCACCTGCTGAGCGGCCCGCTCTCGCCCGCCAACGCCGCCGCGCTGCGCGAGGCCTTCGCGGTGCTGCGCCCCCGCCCGATCGGCGGCACCCGCACCTCCGTCGGCACCGGGGACCGACTGGGCCTCGCGACCGCCGGGCAGGCCCGTGCCTTCCGCGACCAGGGCACCGGCCTCGCGCCCGTGCTCGCCCAGCAGTCGATCCGCGAGATGGACCGTCTGGGCCGCCATGCGCTCTCCGTGATCGACGACGCCACCTTCGGCTGCCTCGAGGAGGGCTGGGACGGCGGGTACGGCGCGGACTGCGACCACATCAAGACCACCGAGGGCATCGACCGCGGCCTCGCCGCCGGATTCGTGACCTTCACCCTCGACCCCGGCGACCACGTCGTCGACGTGACCGGCGGGATCACCGACGAGCAGCTCGCGCAGGTGTCCTGGGAGGCGCTGGCGGACGATCTCGAGTCGCTGCGCGGCCGCTACGTCGGCACCGTGCTCGACCTCGGAACCCAGCGCCTCGAGATCACCCGCGAGCAGATCGACACCGCGGCGGTGAAGTACGGCGCCGCGGTCGCCGAGGCCGCACGGCTGCACCGCCACCTCGTCGACAGCGCCCGCCACGAGGTCGAGGCCGAGATCGCGGTCGACGAGACCGCCTGGCTGACCACCTTCGTCGAGCACCACTACATGGCCGCGGAGCTCGCGCGCCTGGGCGTGGACTGGTTCAGCTTCGCGCCCCGCTACGTCGACGGCTTCGAGAAGGGGCTGGACTTCCTCGGCGACGAGGACGAGCTGCGCGAGAACCTCGTCGCCCATCACGCGATCTCCCGCCTCCACGGCGGGTACAAGATCTCGCTGCACTCCGGCTCGGACAAGTTCAGCATCTACCCCCTCGCCGCGGCCGCGACCCGCGGCCACGTGCACCTGAAGACCTCCGGCACCAGCTACCTGTGCGCCCTCGAGGTGGTCGCCCGTCACGACCCCGAGCTGCTGGCGACGATCTGGGACGTCTCCCGCGCCGCCTACGCCCGCTCCCGGGCCTCCTACCAGGTCTCCGCCCACGAGGACCGCACCCCGGAGAGCCTCGACGGCGTCGACACCGCCGCGCTCATCGCCGCGCCCGACTCGCGGCAGATCCTCCACGTCGGCTACGGCGACTCCCTGATCGCGACCGACGCCGACGGCACCGCGCTCGGCGACCGGCTGCACCGTGTGCTCGAGGCGCACCACGCGGAGTACTCCGAGGTGCTCGCCGCGCACATCGGCCGCCATCTCGCCCCCTTCGCCGCCGCGGCGGGGGAGGCGAAGGAGACGACCGATGCCGTCGGGGTGGCCTGATCCGTAGGCCCGACCCGGGCGAGCGTCCGGGCACGAGGAGCAGGGAGGAGGAGCGCTGTGCGGGTGACGCTGCGTGACGTCGCGGAGCAGGCCGGGGTGTCGGTCGCGACGGTCTCCCGCGCCCTGAGCCGCCCCGAGATGGTCAGCGACGAGGCCCGCGACCGGATCCAGGAGATCTCCCTCCAGCTCGGCTACCGGCCCTCCCATGAGGCACGCGGGGTCGCGCCCGGCAGCGCCGGGGCCCTCGGCGTGATCGTCCCCGACCTGCTGAACCCCTTCTATCCGGCGCTGCTCAAGGGTGCCCAGGCCCGGGCCCGCGAGCACGGCGTGCACCTGCTGCTGGCCGATGCGGAGGAGGCGCCCGACGGCGAGCTGCCGCTCGTGCAGACCCTCGCCCCGCAGGTCGACGGGATCCTGCTCTGCTCGAGCCGGATGAGCGAGAGCGATCTCGAGGCCGCGGCGGGGCTGACCCGGCTGTGCCTGGTCAACCGGCATCATCGGGACCTGGCCGCCGTGTCCTTCGACGCGCTGAGCGGGGTGCGCTCCGCCGCACGGCACCTGGCCGCGCTCGGGCACCGCCGCATCGGCTACGTCGGCGGCCCCCGTGCCAGTCGCTCCGAGGGCGAGCGCCGCGACGCCCTCGGGCAGGTCGGCGCCGAGCTCTCGGTCGAGATCGTGGACGTCGGTCATTTCCGGCCCAGCATCCAGGGCGGCGGCTCCGCCGCCGAGCCGCTGCTGCTGCACGAGCTCGGCGCGGCGCTCGTCTACAACGACGTCATGGCGCTCGGGCTGATCTCGGGGCTGCGCGCGCTGGGCTTCTCCGTCCCCGAGGACATCTCGGTGGTGGGCTGGGACGACATCGAGTACGCGGTGGTGTCCAGCCCGGCGCTGAGCACCGTGCGGGTGCCCCGGCACCGCATCGGGGCGCTCGGCATCGACGCGCTCGTCGCCCCCGACGGCACCGTCACCCAGCAGCGGCTCGAGACCCGTTTCGTGCCCCGCGACTCCACCGCCCGGCGCGGCGGGGGAGCCGCGGGCCGGCTGGGCACGGGGGCCGCGGACCGGCCGGTCGCGGGGACCGACAGGCTGGGCGCGGGGGCCGGCCGGCCGGGCGCTTGGGCTGACCGGCTGGGTGCAGGGGCCGACGGGTCGGCCGACTGAGCCGTGCGGCTGCGCGGAGCCCGGTGCCGCGCGCCGATAGACTCGGGTGACCTGCGCGGCCGACGGACCGACGGCAGGGGAGCTGGAGGAGGGAGCAGTCGATGGCGCGGACGGCGGCGAGCATCAAGGACGTGGCCCGGGAGGCCGGGGTGTCGATCGGCACCGTCTCCAACGTGCTCAATCGCCCCGACATCGTCTCCCCGGAACGGCGGGACCGCGTGCTCGCGGCGATCCGCGCCCTCGGCTACGTCCGCAACGACGCCGCGCGGCAGCTCAAGCTCGGCCGCTCCTCGACCGTCGGCACCATCGTGCTCGACATGGGCAACCCCTTCTACTCCCAGCTCGTGGGCGGGGTCGAGGCCGCGGCCGAGGCGTCCTCCCTCGCCGTGATCTCCGGCAGCTCCGGGAACCGCGAGCAGCGCGAGCGGCTCTACCTCTCCCTCTTCGAGGAGCAGCGGGTACGGGGGATCCTGCTCGCCTCCACCGGCCAGGCCGAGGAGCTCATCGAGGGGATCCGCGAGCGCGGCACTCCCGTCGTGCTGGTCGAGCGGGAGCGCGCCTCGACCGGCGGCTCCTCCGTCAGCGTCGACGACTTCGCCGGCGGCGAGATCGCGGTGCGCCACCTCACCGGGCTCGGCCGACGCCGCATCGGCGTGATCGCCGCGCGGCAGGACCTGCGCCAGGTCGCCGAACGTCTGCGCGGGGCCCGCTCCGCCGCCGAGGCCGCCGGCGCCACCCTCGAGGTGATCGAGGCGGAGGCGCTGACGGTGCTGGCCGGCCGCGCCGCGGGGGAGGAGGTCGTCGGCCGTCCTCGCGCCGAGCGGCCCGATGCGCTGTTCTGCGTGAATGACCTGCTCGCGGTCGGTGCGCTGCAGGCCTTCGCCTTCCGCCACCAGGTCGCCGTGCCCGAGGAGATCGCCCTGGTGGGCTACGACGACATCGCCTTCGCCCGCTCCACGGTGGTGCCGCTGACCTCGGTCGCCCAGCCCGCCGAGCTGATGGGGCGCACGGCGCTGGCTCTCCTCGAGGAGGAGATCGCCGACCCCGACGCCCCGCGCCGGCACGTCTCCTTCCGGCCCACGCTCGTGGAGCGGGAGTCGACGCTGGGCGGGACCTGACGAGCACGGCGGAGCCCGACCCCGCAGCGGTGTCCCCTGATCGTCCGCATCGTGGCCGGAGGACCTCGCCCCTGCGATGAAACGACTCAGATGGAAAGGGTTTGCTGACGACGTGAACCACCGAGCGCAAGTCCATGATCTGGCGTGCTGTGTCGGAATGATGATTTACACGTTTCAGTCGATCCCCTAGGCTGGCAGCGGGTGCCCCGCATCCCGGCGAGCCGTGCTCCCTGCCGCGCCCGCGCGAGCGACCCACCGCCCTCCGCCGCCCCCGATCGAAGGAGATCGACATGTCCGCCACCGCTTCTCGCCGCCCGGCACGTCGTGCAGTGCTCGGCGGGTCGATCGGGCTCCTGACGCTCTCCGCCTGCGGTCCGAACTCCACCGGCGGGGGAGGAGCGGACTCCGAGGACGGAGGCGCGCTGCGCTTCGCCTGGTGGGGCAATGCGATCCGCGACGAGCTCACCCGCGAGGCGCTCGCCGCCTACGAGGAGGTCGAGCCCGACGTACGGATCTCGCCGGAGCCGGGCGACTGGAGCGGCTACTGGGACAAGCTCGCCACCCAGGTGGCCGGCGGCGAGACCCCGGACATCCTGCAGATGGACGAGGGGTACCTCGCGGAGTACTCGAGCCGCGGCATCCTCGCGGATCTCTCCGCCACCTCGGTGGACACTGCCGGAATCGACCCCTCCGCGCTCGAGGCGGGTCGCGTCGACGGCGGGCTGTTCGCGCTGAACGCGGGGATTAACGCCCCTGTGCTGCTCGCGAACCCCGCCGTCTTCGAGGAGGCGGGGATGGAGCTGCCGGACGACACCACGTGGACCTGGGACGACCTGGTCGACACCGCCACCCGGATCTCCGAGGGCACCGCGGAGGGGACCTACGGCGTGCAGCAGTTCGGGACCGCCGGCGGGCCGCCCCTGACCGTCTTCCTCCGCCAGCTCGGCGCCGAGAGGTTCAGCGCCGACGGGGGGATCGGGTTCACCGCCGAGCAGCTCGCACAGTGGTGGGAGTTCACGCAGCGGCTGCAGGACAGCGGTGCCGCCCCGGGCGCCTCCGTCGCCGTCGAGGAGGCCGGGCAGACGGTCGACCAGACCCTCTTCGCCGTCGGGAGGTGCGGCCTGCAGGCGCAATGGTCGAACCAGGCGGTCACCCTCGACAATGCGCTCGGCGGCACGGTGCGGATCCTGCGCATGCCCACGCGCACCGGCTCCGCGGCCGACGGACACCTCTGGTACAAGGCCTCGATGTACTTCGCCCTCGCAGCCGCCGTACAGGACACCGAGGCCGCCGCGGCGTTCGTCGACTGGATGGTCAACAGCCCCGAGGCCGGGAGGATCCTGCTCGCCGAGCGCGGCGTCCCCGCCAACCTGGACGTCCGCGAGGCGATCCTCGAGGACCTCACCGAGTCCGATCGCAAGGCCGTCGACTTCATCGAGGCGATCGCGGAGGAGCTCGGGGAGGCCCCGCCGCTGACTCCCCCCGGCGGCGGCGCGGTCGACGACTCGATCACCCGGAACGCCGAGGACGTGCTCTTCGGCCGAAGCACCCCGGCGGACGCCGCGCAGTCAGTCGTCGACGAGGCCCCCGGGCTGCTCGGCTGAACAGCGACCGACCACCCGCAGGATCCCGCCGGGCCGGTACCGTCCGAGGCCCTCGACCGCTCCCGAAGGACACGATGAGCCCGCACACCGTCCAGCACGTCCTCGACGCCCTGGCCGCCCCCGATCCCGCGGCACGCCCGATGATGCGCTGGTGGTGGTTCGGGCCTGATCTCGAACGCGGCGAGATCGATCGCGAGCTCGCCGCGATGGCCGCGGTCGGGCTCGGCGGGGCCGAGGTGGCGCTGGTCTACCCGCTGCGCGACGGGGCTCCCGACTATCTCTCCGGCGAGGTGCTGGGCCACCTTCGCCATGCCGCCGAGCGCGCCCGCGAGCTCGGCCTGCGCCTGGACGTGACCCTCGGCAGCGGCTGGTCCTACGGCGGTGCGCACATCGGGGACGAGCACGCCGCTCGACACCTGCACTGGGAGCGGCGCGACCTCGGCCCGGCACCCCTGGAGGTCGAGCTGCGCCCGTCCTGGCCCGGCGACGAGCTCGTGTCCGTGCACCTGGGGGAGGGGCTGCCGCCCTCGGGGTGGACACGCCTGCGACCGGAGGGCACGCTGCTGCGCCTCCCCGCCGGACGCGGTCCGCGCACCGTGCTGATCGCCCGGTCCCGCACCACCGGCCAGCAGGTCAAGCGCGCCGCCGCCGGGGCCGAGGGACCGGTCGTGGACCATCTCGACGCCGACGCCGTGCGCCACCACCTCGACGTCGTCGGCGGGGCCGTGCTCGACGCGGTCCCGGCCCCGCTGCTGGGCTCCGTCTTCAGCGACAGCCTGGAGGTGTACGAGGAGAGCTGGACCGCGCGCCTGCCCGAGCGCTTCCGGGAGCTGCACGGCTACGAGCTGCTGGACGTGCTCCACCTCCTGCAGGTCGACGCCACGGGCGCGGAGCAGGTGCGCGAGGACTACGGGCGCACCCTCTCCACCCTCGTCGAGGAGGGATTCGTCGCGACCTGCCGGAAGTGGGCGGAGGAGCACGGGGTGCGCTTCCGGCTGCAGGGCTACGGCGAGCCGCCGATCACCCTGGCAGCCCAGCGCGGCGCGCACCTCATCGAGGGGGAGGGGGCGGGATGGACGGCGCTGACCCAGTCCCGCTGGGCCTCCTCCGCCGCGCACCACGACCGGCGGGCGGTGGTCTCGAGCGAGGTCTGGACCTGGGTGCACTCCCCGTCCTTCCGGGCGACGCCGCTGGACCTGCTGGGCGAGGCGCACGAGCACCTGCTGCTCGGCATCACCCATCTCGTCGGCCACGGCTGGCCGTACAGCGCCCCGGACGCGGACGGCCTGGGCTGGACGTTCTACGCCGCGGGCGCCCTCGACGACCGCAATGCCTGGTGGCCGGCGATGCCCGGACTCACCGCGCAGCTCACCCGGCTCTGCGCCGCGCTGCGCCTCGGTGACCCGGGGGCGGACGTCGCGCTCTACCTCCCCTACAGCGACGTCCGCGCCGCGCACGGCGGAGGCCACGACCTGTGGCGCGCCTGCCGTGCGCACGTGGGCGACGCGATCCCCGCCGCGATCCGACGCGCCGGCTACGACCTCGACCTCGTCGACGACGACATCCTCGAGACACTCGACCCCGCCGCGTGGCCGGTCGTGGTGCTGCCGCGGGTCACGCGCCTGCCGGCCGCCGCCGCGGACTGGTTCGACCGGGTGCGGGCGGCGGGCGGGACCGTGATCGCCGTCGACTCCCCGGCGTCTCCGGTCGGAACGGCCGTGACCATGCCGGAGGTGCCGGTCGACGCGGAGCGCCTCGCGGACCACTCGACCCTCTCGATGGCTGGAGCGGCGTCAGCGGCCGACGGCGGTGGGAGCAGCCCTCTCGCCGAGGCGCTGCGTGCCGCCTGCCCGCCGCCGCTGCAGCTCGCCGGGGACCGCGGTCAGGTCGGCGTCGTGAGCCGCCGACTCGCCGACGGCGAGTTGTTCCTGCTGGTCAACACCGGGCCGACGCCGCTCGAGCTCTCGCTCGCGCCCCGTCGGACCCGTGCCGGGCTGGTGCTCCACGACCCGGCGACGGGCTCATCGCAGCAGCTCGCCCCGTCGGGCGGACGGCTCGCCCTCGCGCCCTATGAGGCGCGCCTGCTCCTCGCCCATGACGGGGCCGCGACGACGGGTGCGCCGGCCGACGGGGCGACGGGGACCATCGATGCGCCGGCCGACGTGGAGCCGGAGACGCTGGAGCCCCTGTCCCTGGACGGACCGTGGACCGCCGCACGGGAGGGCGAGGAGGGTCGCCCGGTGACGCTGCCGCACCTGCTGGACGGCGCCGACCCCGACCTGCGGCCCCTGGTCCTGGAGACCCGGGTGACGCTCGACGAGCGGGAGGCGGCCGGGCCGCTGCTCCTCGACCTCGGCGAGGGCACGCCCCGGACCGGAGCCGGCACGGGCAAGGGATACCGGGTCCTCCTGGATCCGCCGGTCCGAGAGGTCGCGATCGTCGAGATCGACGATCGCGAGGTGGGGATGCTGTGGCGGCCTCCGTACCGTCTCGACCTCACCGGGCGACTGCGGGCCGGCACCTCCCGGCTCCGGCTGCGGGTGCTGGGCACGACCGCGGCGGCGGCCGCCGCCCCGGAGAACGCCGGGCCCGCCGCCGAGGCCGTCGCGGCGTCGCACGCCGCCTACGGCGAACGCTTCCAGCAGCAGGACCTCGACCTCCTGCTCGACGGCGTCGCGACCGGCATCGCGCAGGTGCCGGTGCTGCACCGTCGGGCTCGCTGATCCGGCAGACCCGGCCTCGGGAGCCTGATCCGGTGGTCCCGGCGTCCTGAGCGCTGCCCGAGGAGGCCGCGTCGCCGGTCGCTCCGCCCTCCGGGGCGGCGTCGCCGCAGCTGGTCAGCCCTCCGGCTGCATGCCGGTGAGGAGCTCGAGGATCTCGTCGGCCGCGTCGGAGGGGCTCGTGTCACCGAACAGCACCGCCTCGGCGATGCGCGTGTACTCCTCGCCGAAGCCGACGCCGCTGGCGGGCGTGACCACAGGCGGCTTGACCACCTCGTCCTGCATCATCTGGGCGAAGTCGAGGGAGATCAGCTCGTTCTCGCTGAGCAGCGGACGCACCGCCTCCTGCGCCTCGGGGAAGGCAGGGATGCCGCGCTCGATCTTGAGGATCTCGGCGGCGGCGTTGTCCGTGAGCATGAATCCGGCGAGGGAGGCGGCGGCCGAGGGGTCCGCGGTGCGCGCCCCGATCGACCAGTACATCGAGGCCTTGTTGACCATCGCCGCGTTCCCGCTCTCCCGACCGGGCATGCGCAGCAGCTCGAGCGGGTCCCCGCTGGTGTCCTGGAAGGTGAGGATCTGCGAGCTCGGCACCTGCTGGAAGACAGCACCGCGGGTCGCGAACATGCCCTGCTCGAGGCTCGCCGAGGCGTTCTCGATCTGCGCATCGGCTCCCGGGGCTGCCCCCTCGTCGCCGAGCCTCAGGCTGAACTCGAGCAGCGAGACGATCGTGTCCTTGGTGACCATCTCCTCGTCCTCGCGCGGGAACAGCTGCTGGTTCCCGCTCTGGCGGCCCCAGGCGGCGAGATCGCCGGAGCCGCGGCCGAAGCCGCTGGTCCCGAACACGCCCTCGCCGGAGCTCTTCCCCCATTCGGTCAGCTCCTGGCACAGCGTCAGGAAGTCCTCCCAGGTCCAGGTGGTGTCGTCGGGCCGCTCGATCCCCGCGGCCTCGAGGAGGGTGGGGTTCATGCCGGTGGCGTACAGGTTGAAGCCGTTGGGAGCGCCCACGAGGGTGCCGTCGGAGAGACGCCCGGTCTCGAGGATCGCCTCGTCCATCGCGGAGAGGTCCAGGACGTCCGGGACGGACTCGAGGTCGAGCAGCGAGCCCTTGCTGCCGTAGGAGTCGATGTAGGCCTCGTCCATCTGGATGATGTCGGGGGAGGAGCCGCCGGCGGTCTGGGTGGCGAGCTTGTCCCAGTACCCGCTCCAGTCCGCGAACTCGGTCTCGATCGTCTGATCGGGATGGTCCTCCCTGTAGAGGTCCAGCACCTCCTCGGTGAGGCCGGCGCGCAGATCGGCCCCCCACCAGTACACGCGCAGCGCGCCGCCGCCCTCTCCGGAGCCCGTCGAGGCGTTCGGTCCGCAGGAGGCGAGGGCCGGGACGGTGCCGGCGGCGGCGAGCAGGGCGAGGGCGTGGCGACGGCTGATCATGGAACTCTCCAGGGGCTGCGGGCTGCGTGGCGATGGGGGCACAGGGGAGCCTGATGCCCTCGCGTGGTCCTCGTCCGCGCACCGGCCCGTGGCCGTCAGCGGTCGGACCACGGCGTCCGGGGAAAGTCTCCGCTCGTCGCGACGGCATGTCAAACGCTTTCCTGCGCAGCTCGCCCTCTGCGGGGCCGGTCGCTCGGGCGCCGCGGGGCCCCATGAGCAGTGATCCGATGGTCGCCCAACCAGCGCCATCGCGTCAGGCATGAATAGTTGACAGACAATAAGACACATGCCACAGTGGTGGCCGCGGCGCCAGGAACATCGGCTCTCTTCCAACGGTGGAAGCAGTCACCCACGCGATGGACGATCGGCGGTCAGCTGTTCAGCAGGAGCCCCGACCCTGCCGGGAACGGCATCACAGGGGATCGGCCCCGCCGGTCGGAGAGGCCCGCGGATCCCGGCATCGAGTCGAGGACGACCACACCCACGGAGGATGACGATGACGACAACTCGCAGTTTCCCCCCGCCCGGCATCGCGCGCCGCAGGCTCTTCGCCCTGACGCCCGGGCTCGCGGCCGCGGGTGTCCTGGCAGGGTGCGGCGGGTCCGGAGGCGGAGCGCAGAGCGGCCCGGCAGGGGCGCAGTTCAGCGAGGACGTCCTCCCTGATCTCATCCCCAGGGACGTCGTCGCCCCGGACATCGAGGGGGTCGACGGGTCGGTCGACGGATTCACCGAGATCCCGTCGGAGCTCGTCCCCTCCGTCGAGGAGCAGCCCGGCAAGGGCGGCAGGTTCACCGCGATGACCCCGCTGTGGTCGACCGTCCCTCCGGGAAGGGACAACAACGAGTACATGCAGGAGATCGACGCCCAGATCGGTGCCGAGTTCCGGTTCAACATCACGGACGGGAACTCGTACAACGAGAAGCTCCAGGCGGTGCTCGCCTCCCCGCGGAACATCCCTGACTTCGTGACCGTGCAGTCGAGCGGGATCCCCAACAGGTTCGAGGACGCGCTGGAGGCCAATTTCCAGGACCTCACCCCCTTCCTGGCCGGGGACGCCGTCGCCAAGTATCCGAACCTGGCGGCCTTGCCGACGGAGATGTGGAGCTGCTGCGTCTTCAACGGGAAGCTCTACGGGCTCCCCTACGCCAGCGACATGATCGGCAGCACCGTCTACTACCGGAACGACATCGTCGAGGACCTCGGCGTCTCCATGGAGTTCTCCGATGCGGACGACTTCCTGGCCGCCCTGGAGGAGCTCACGGATCCGGCGGCGAACCGGTGGGCGACGAATGATCTCGCGGACGGCGGCGCGATCCACACCATCTTCGGCACCCCTCCCGGATGGATCGAGCGCGACGGGGTGCTGCTCCATCGGTATGAGACGGACGAGTACCGGGCGGCCCTGGATTTCCAGTCGAGGGTCTTCGCCGCAGGGGTCGTGCACCCGGACTCCGTCGCGGGCAACAGCCAGCAGGGCCGCCAGAGATTCGTCTCCGGCCAGGTCCTCATCGCCGGCGACGGAGTGGGCGGATGGCTCTCGACGCTGCGCCAGGCGAGGTCGGAGAACCCGGAGTTCAGGATGCACCCGATCCCCGCCTTCAACGGCGCCGGCGGCGACCCCGTCTACTGGAAGGGCGCGCCCTCGAACCTCTTCACCTTCCTGAAGCAGTCGGAGGACACCAGTCGCATCGAGGAGCAGCTGGCCCTGGCCGACTACTTCGCGGCCCCGTTCGGCTCCTCGGAGTTCGCCCAGCTCGAGTACGGGATCGAAGGCGTTCATCACACGCGGGACGAGGACGGGGTGTTCCATCTGACCGAGCAGGGGCAGCAGGAGGTCGTGCGGACCTACACCTGGATCTGCCGGTCGATCCGCGTCGCGACGGAAGTCCAGTACGAGGGCTTCGTCCCCGAGATGACCAGCTGGATGGCGTCGATCATGCCCTACGCCCATGAACCGCTGGGCTACGCGAGGACCATCGTCGAGCCCGCGGAGTTCGCCGCGCTGGACGCGCCCTTCACCGACCTCGAATCGGATATCGCCCGAGGCCGTCGATCGCTCTCGGACCTCGACGACGCCGTGGAGAACTGGCGCAGCTCAGGCGGTGAGCGCATGCGGGAGCACTACGCCGAGGTGTTCGGGGAGACCCAGTGACGTCGGCGCGCGCCGCCACCGCCTCGAAGCCGGCGCCCGTCGGCGAGGCGCAGGCCCCCCGGCGCGCAGGACAGGAGCGGAAGCCGCTGCGGGTCCGGCTGCGCCGGGACGGTCCCCTGCTGATCATGGCGGTGCCCATGGTGCTGCTGCTCGTCCTGTTCATGTACGTGCCGATGCTCGGCAACGTGATCGCGTGGAAGGACTACTCGCCGTACACGGGGATCGTGGACAGCCCATGGGTCGGCTGGCAGAACTTCGAACGGGTCGTCGGGGATCCGGCATTCTGGCTGGCGGTGCGGAACACGGTGGCGATCACCGCGTTCCAGCTGGTGTTCTACTTCCCCATCCCGATCATCCTGGCGCTGGTGCTGAACACGATCCTCTCCACGCGGATCAAGATGGCGATCCAGGCGATCACCTACATGCCGCACTTCTTCTCCTGGGTCATCGTGGTGGCGGTCTTCCAGCAGATCTTCGGCGGCGCGGGGCTGTTGAACAGGTTCCTGCAGGCCAACGGATTCCAGCCGGTCGACATCATGACGAATCCCGATACGTTCGTCCTGCTCCTCACGTCCCAATCGGTGTGGAGGGACGCCGGGTGGGGGATGATCGTCTTCCTCGCGGCGCTCAGCACGGTCGACATCTCCCAGTACGAAGCCGCGTCCGTCGACGGCGCGAGCGCCATGCGACGGATGTGGCACATCACCCTCCCGGCGCTGAAGCCCGTGATCATCCTGCTGCTGATCCTTCGTCTGGGCGACTCGCTCTCCGTCGGGTTCGAACAGCTGATCCTGCAGCGTGAGGCGGTCGGGGCGGGCGCGGCAGAGGTCCTGGACACCTTCGTCTACTACACCGGCGTCGTCTACGGGGACTGGAGCTACGGGGCGGCCGCCGGTCTGATCAAGGGGATCGTGAGCATGCTTCTCGTGGTCGGAGCCAACAAGATCGCGCATGCGTTCGGAGAAGCGGGGGTTTACCAGCGATGACATCTCGACTCGATGATGCCCCGTCACGTGTCGGTCGGCTCCGCCCCGACAGGCCGCGGCGGGACTGGAACGGGCGGAGGCGACACCCTTCCCGGCCCGTGTGGGACGAGGAGCCGAGGGCTCTCAGCAAGGTCTCCAAGAGCCTGTTCCTGACCCTGGTGGTCCTCGCGGTCCTGTTCCCGCTGTGGACGATCGTCATCACCAGCTTCTCCACGCAGGCGGCGATCACCGACGCCGGCGGGCTCGTGGTGATCCCCTCGGAGCTCACCCTCAACGCCTACCAGCAGATCCTCGCCGGCGGCGTCGTGACCCGCGCGGTGGGGGTCTCCGTCTTCGTCACCGTGGTGGGGACGGCCCTGAGCCTCTTCGTCTCCATTCTCGGCGCGTACTCGCTGTCGCGTACGGGGACGCTGCTGCATCGGCCGATCCTCTTCCTCGTGCTCATCACGATGTTCTTCGGCGCAGGGATGATCCCGACCTACCTCCTGGTGTCCAGCCTGGGATTGATCGACACCTTGTGGGCGCTCATCCTGCCGACGTCGGTGTCCGCCTTCAACGTGATGATCATGCGGAACTTCTTCCTGAACGTCGACCAGTCTATGATCGACTGCGCGAGGATCGACGGGGCGAGCGAATGGCGCATCCTCTGGCAGATAGTGCTCCCCGTGTCCAAGGCTGTCGTCGCCGTCATCGGACTCTTCTACGGCGTGGCGTACTGGAATGCGTTCTTCAACGCGATGCTGTACATCAACGACAGCACGCTCTGGCCGCTGCAGATGGTTCTGCGCTCGTACGTGCTCCAGGGGCAGGCGCTTCCCGGGTCGGGTGCGGAGATCGCCATGAACGAGGGCGGGGTGCCGGCCGGCCTCGCGCTCCAGATGGCGGTCGTGGTGCTGGCGATGGTCCCGATCCTGCTCGTGTACCCGTTCGTCCAGCGACACTTCGCCACCGGCGTGATGATCGGGGCGGTGAAGGGATGACCTCGAACGCGATCGATCGTCCGAGGGACGCGGTGCACGGGGCACAGGAGCCGCTCCGGGTCGCCGTCGTGGGCGCGGGGAACATGGGAGCGAAATGGCTGCGACTCGCCGCCGCTTCGCCCCTCACCGAGGTCGTCGCGGTCGTCGACGTCGACGAGCCGCGCGCTCGCGACGTCCTCGCCGGCGCCGGGCTCGCCGCCGCACGCACGTCACCGGTCCTCTCCGACCGTCTCGGGACCGTGGACCTCGTCATCAACACCACGATCCCCGCAGCCCATCACGAGATCAGTCGGACGGCGATGGAGATGGGCGCGCACGTGGTGAGCGAGAAGCCCGCCGCGGAGGATCTGGCGGACGGGCTGCGCCTGGCGGGCGTCTCGCTGCGGACCGGTCGACTCCTCAGCGTGAGCCAGTCCAGGAGCCTGACGCCCGGTGTCCGGGACCTGGCGGCGGCGGCCCGGGCGGCTGCGCACGTCGGCATGCTCCAGTGCACCCTGGCGCGGGAGGCGAGGTTCGGAGGGTTCCGCGAGCAGATGGCCCATCCGCTCCTCATCGACATGGCCGTGCACGCCTTCGACGCGGCACGGGTGATCACCGGAGCCGATGCGACGGCGGTGACCTGCCGCGAGTCGAATCCCCCCTGGAGCTGGTACGAGGGCAGCTCGGAGGCGGTGGCGACCTTCGAGATGAGCAACGGAAGCCTGTTCGTCTTCGCCGGGACATGGACCTCGCTGGGAGCGCCCACCTCCTGGAACGGCAGCTGGAGGGTGGAGACCTCCGACGGCGTGCTCCTCTGGGACGGCGAGAGCGTCCCGCAACGTGGCGCCGGCGACGGGACGACGGCTCCGGCCCGCCCCGAGGAGGGGCGGCACGGCATCGCCGCCGCGTTCGACGAGATCGTCGCGGCGGCTCTCGGGGGCCCGACCCCGACCGGAGCCGTGCTCCGCAACCTCGGAAGCCTCGCGATGGTGGAGGCGGCGGTGCTGTCCTCCCGAGAGGAGCGTCGGGTGCGCCTCGGAGAGGTGATCGACCGTGCCGCGGCGGAGGCGGGGACCCGCGAGACGGATCGGGACGTGCGCGAGCTCCTGGGCGAGGTCTCGACCCGGCTCGAGGTGCGGGCGGGAAGGGGGACGGGATGAGCGCGGGCGCCGCGCCGGTCACGACGGGCACCGCGGTGGAGCCCTCCGGGATCGCCGACGGGGCAGGTCCTCGGCGGCGGGACGTCGCCTCGGCCATGCGCTGGGCGCAGCTCACCCTCGCGGAGACGGATCCCGCCCCGGGAAGCGACTTCGACATCGACTTCTGGTTCGACTATCTGCGTCGCTGTCACGTGGACGGCCTGTGCGTCAGCGCGGGGGGCTACGTCGCCTACTACCCCACCGCGATCGACGTCCACCATCGCAGCCGCTGGCTGGGCGGGCGCGATGTCCTGGGCGAGCTGGTCCGCAGAGCTCGATCGGCAGGAATGGCGGTCCTCGCACGGGTGGATCCCCACGTCGTGAGGCAGGACGTCGCCGAGCGCCATCCGGCATGGCTCGCACGAGATCCGGAAGGACGGGCACGACGGCACCCGGTCTCTCCGGACCTGTACCTCACCTGCCCGTTCTCGGAGTACTCGACCGTGGTCGTCCCTCGGATCATGGAGGAGATCGTGACCGAGTACGACGTGGACGGGATCTTCGCCAACCGGTGGACCGGGCACGGCGTCTCCTACTCGGAGGCGGCACGGGAAGGGTTCCGCCGGGCCACGGGCCGGAGGCTGCCGCTCGAGGGCGACGGCCGCGCGCGATGGCGCCAGTACTCGCTCTGGCGACGGGACGCGCTGCACGACCTGGCGGAGACCTGGGATGCGGGCCTCCGTGCGGCGAGCTCCGCAGCACGGTTCTATCCCAACTCGGGAGGGGGACCGCTCTCCGACCTGGACATGGAGAGGCTCACCTCCGACCTCCCGGGATTCTTCATGGACCGGCAGGCCCGGGAGGGGGCGACCCCGCTGTGGAGGAACGGCCATCACGCCAAGGAGTTCCGTGCGGCGCTGGGTGATCGAGCGCTCGGTGCGATCTTCAGCATCGGGTTCGAAGCCCCGTATCGATGGAAGGACTCGGTGCAGTCGGCGGCCGAGCTCCGGCTGTGGGTGGCGGAGGCGATCGCCCATGGCGCACGCCCCTGGTTCACGAAGTTCGGCGGCGCGGTGCGGGACAGGCGCTGGCTGGAGACCGTCGAGGAGCTCTACAGCTGGCACGCGGAGGTGGAGCCCTACCTCGTCCAGGCCACGAGCGCCGCCCGGGTCGCCCTCGTCACGTCCGTACGGACGCAGCATCAGGTCGCCGAAGGACAGGAGCACGAACGAGCGCAGTCGCCGAGCCTCGGCTGGGCACAGGTGCTGATCGAAGCGCGGATCCCGTTCGACATCGTCCACGCGGACCATCTCGACCAGTCGGTCCTCGACAGGTATCGCTGCCTCGTCATGCCCAACGTCCCGGTGCTCCAGGACGCGACCGCGCACCGCCTGCGGGCGTGGGTCCTCGGCGGCGGAGCTCTCGTGGCGACGCAGGAAGCCGCCTCCCTGAACCTGCCGGAGGAGGGGATCTCCGGAGGTGTCCTGGACGGGATCCTCGGGATCGAGCGCGTCGGACGGTTCACCGATGCCGTGCGGAACTCGTATCTCGCGCTGGCGAGCGGCGATCCGGTGCGATCCCGCATCGAGGGGACCGATCGGATCATCAACGGAGTCCGATGGCAGCCGGTCCGCGTGCGGGACGACGAGGGCGAGAGACGCACCCGAGTCGTCGCGAGGCTGCTCCCGCCGTTCCCGGACCTCCCGATGGAGGACATGTATCCGCGGGACGAGACTCCGGGCGAGCCGCAGGTGCTCGCGTCGGAGGTGGGCGCTGGGCGCACCGTGTACTTCGCGGGCGACGTGGATCGCATCGTCGACGAGGTGAGGAATCCCGACCTGGGCGATCTGCTGCGGGGCAGCGTGGAATGGGCGACGCGCTCGGGACACTCCGCTGTCATCACGGAGGCACCGGGCCTCCTCGACGTCAGCCACTGGGAGCATCCGGGAGGCAGCACCGTGCGCATCGTGAATCTGACCGGTCCGGACGCGATGCGCGGACCGGTGCGCGAGATATTCCGTCATCCAGGAGCCGTGGTGACCGTGGAATGCGGTCGTCGGCCGTGCGGGGTGAGACTCCTGCGCGCCGGGGTGGAGGCCGAATGGACATGGGCCGAGGGGGAGGTCCGCATCGATCTGCCCGGGATCGACGACCTCGAGATCATCGCGATCGACATGGCAGGAGACGGTGGATGACCGAGCTGGCGGTGACGACGCCTCGGATCGGGGTGTCGAGAGACGCACCCGGCGAGGCCGGGATGTCACGTGCGCGGAAGGGCGGGAGGCAGCGGTGATCCCGGTGCGGAGAGTGGAGGAGCCTGTGCGACACACGAGTCGGGTCCCGTGGTATGAGCGAACGCTCCGCTGGGGGCAGACGAACCTCACGGAGATCGACCCCGAACGGTACGACCATGGCCACTGGGAGAGGCAATGGGAGGCCACTGCGATCGAGGGCCTGGTGGTCAACGCTGGCGGCATCGTCGCCTACTACCCGAGCGACGTCCCGCTCCATGCGCGGTCCCCGTATCTGGGCGACCGGGATCTGTTCGGCGAGATCGTCGAGCGTGCGAAGGCGCGCAGCCTGACGGTGGTCGCCCGCATGGACTGCAACCGAGCCGGCGAGGACTTCTACCTCGAGCACCCCGAGTGGTTCGCCGTCAGGGAGGACGGAAGCCCCTACCGGTCCTCCGACAAGTACATCGCGTGCATTCATGGGCCCTACTACGACGAGCACATTCCGCAGATCCTCTCCGAGGTGATCGACCGCTACGCGCCCGACGGGTTCGCGGACAACAGCTGGAGCGGATTGGGCCGAAGTCACATCTGCTACTGCCGGCACTGCAGGGAGAGCTTCGCATCCCGGGCCGGGTCGACGCTCCCGCGGTCCCATGACTGGGACGACCCCGAGTACCGGGAGTGGATCGAGTGGAACTATGCGCGTCGGATCGAGGTGTGGGACTCCTTCAACGCGGTCACCATGCAGGCGGGCGGCACGGACTGTCGCTGGATCGGCATGAACAGCGCGCAGATGGGACATCAGGCGGAGTCGTTCCGGGACCTCGGACGGCTTGCGAAGAGGACGCCCCTGCTGTTCATCGACCATCAGCGGAGGGATGTGAGGACGGGCTTCCAGGCGAACTCCCGCACCGGGAAGCTGGTCACCGACCTCATGTCCGGGAGAGGGCGGGCCGCCGAGAGCATGGCGATGTACAACCACGGCGGACACTCGTTCCGTCTCGCCAGCGCGCCCGAGCCGGAAGCTCGCATGTGGGCGGTCTCGGGCATCGCCGGAGGGCTCCTGCCGTGGTGGCACCACATCGGCGCGGCGCACGAGGACCGACGTCAGTTCGCGACGGCGCCTCCGCTGTGGACCTGGCATGCACGGAACGCGGAGTTCCTGATCGACAGGACGCAGGTCGCGAACGTCGGGGTGCTCTGGTCCCAGCGCAGCCACGACTACTTCGGCCGGGCCCAGGGCCGCCTGGTGGCCGAGGATCCGTACGACGGCATGGTCGATGCGCTCCTGAGGGAGCGGATCGAGCACCGGCCCGTCCACGAGAGCCGACTCGCCGAGGTGCTGCCCGAGCTGGACGTGCTGATCCTCCCGAACGTCGGTGCCCTGTCGGAGCCGGACGCAGCGCTCATCACCCGGTTCGTGGAGCGCGGGGGAGGCCTGGTCGCCACCGGGGAGTCCAGTCTCTTCGACGAGACGGGCGAGCGACGGGACGACTTCGCCCTGGCGCCGCTGTTCGGGGTCTCCGCCCTCCACCGTCATCAGGGGGAGCGGCGTCCGCCCGAGGTCTCGTGGGAGACGTCCCCGGCGCACACCTACCTGCAGCTGACCGGATCGTCGTCGCAGCGCCATCCGGTGGTGGGGGGATTCGACGGCACCGACCAGCTTCCTTTCGGCGGCCGGCTGGAGGAGGTGGAGCTGCGAGGGGGAGAGCCTCTCGCGACGTTCGTCGAGCCGTTCCCGGTGTACCCGCCCGAGACCTCGTGGCAGCGGAGCCCCGCCACGACGTCCCCGGCCGTCGTCCACCATGAGCCGGGATCGGGCAGGGTGGTCTACATCGCTGCCGACCTCGACCGCTGCTTCGGTCGCGGAGCCCAGCCCGACCATGCACGCCTGATCGGCAATGCCGTGCGCTGGGCGGGGCGAGGCCGTCGGTCGGTGACCTGCTCCGGCCACGGCACGGTGGATCTGCATCTCTATCGGCAGGGGGAGCGCTACATCATGCACCTGGTGAATTTCAGCGGATCGGGGGCATGGCGGATGCCGATGCACGAGGACATCCCGATCGGGCCGCTCACGGTGACGATCGACCGGTCCGTCGCCGAGCCGGGGTGCGCCTGGCCGGGAGAGCTCGAGAGCATGGCGCTGGTCTCCGGGGAGGACCTCGACGTGCGCAGCAGCGGAGCCCTGCTGCAGATCGACGTGCCGAGGCTCGTCGACCATGAGGTGCTGGTGGTCACTCCGATCCGCTGACCAGGGGACATCCCGGACAGCGTGCGCAGCCGCCGACCTCGTCGCGGAGTGCGACGGTCCCGGAGCGGGCGCCGCGGCGTCCAGCGGGTCGAGAGGGCGGCGTCCGTCGTCTCCCCGGCGGAGCGTCGCTCACCCCGCCGCGGGCCCCGTCGACCGGGACGTCGACGGGGCACCGGGCTCCGGCAGCATCAGAAGGTGTGGTGGCCTCCGGCGACGGTGTGCTGGGTGCCGTCGGGCAGCACGACGTCGGTCTCGACGCCGTCGGGGACCGTGACCTCGAGGGAGAACCCGCCGTCGGCCACCTCCCACGAGACCTCGATGCGGCCTGCGACGGAGTCGAAGGCCCCCTTCGCCCGGTCGATGCCGGGGCCCGGGGTGGGCTGGATCCGGATCCGGCGGTAGCCGGGCTCCGCGGCGCGGATGCCGAGCACGACCTGGTAGACCCAGTCCGCGACGGCGCCGAGCGCGTAGTGGTTGAAGCTCGTCATCTCACCGGGGTTGATCGAGCCGTCGGGCAGCATCGAGTCCCAGCGCTCCCAGATCGTGGTCGCGCCCATCGAGACGGGGTAGAGCCAGGAGGGGCAGCCCTCCTCCAGCAGGAGCCGGTAGGCGTCCTCCACATGCCCGGTCTCCGAGAGCGCCCAGGTCACGAAGGGCGTGCCCGCGAAGCCGGTGGAGACCTTGTAGCCCGCCTCCCGCACCACCTCGGTCAGCCGCGCCGCGGACCGCTCGCGCGTGGCGGGCTCGAGCAGGTCGAAGGCGATCGCGAGGGAGTAGACCGTCGCGCAGTCGGAGCGGATGATCCCGTCCTCGCCCACGTACTCGGCGGTGAACGCGGCGAGGGTGCGGTCGGCGAGGGCCTGCCAGCGCTCGGCACCCTCGCTCTCGCCGATCAGCCGCGCGGTCTCCGCGGCGAAGCGGGCCGAGCGGACCAGGCATGCGGTCGCGACCACGGCCTTGTCGGCCTTGGCATCGGCGGCGGCCTCCGGCGGCGCGTCGGGGTCGAGCCAGTCGCCGAACTGGAAGCCCTGGTCCCACAGGCCGCTCGGGGACAGGGCCCGCTCGACCGACTCTAGGTGCAGGACCATCCCGGGGTAGTGCTCGCGCAGGCGGTCGAGGTCGCCGTACGCGTTCCAGAGCGCCTCGGCGACCCACACCGCAGCATCGCCCCAGATCGCGGTCGGGACCTCCTTCGGCTCCTCCCCGTCGGCGAAGGGGTCGGCGCCGTTCCGGCGCAGCTTGAGGATGTCCGGGACCACGAAGGGCACGAAGCTCAGCGGCGGCAGCTCGGTCTCGGCACGCACGTCCAGCAGCCAGTTGTGGAGGAAGTCGTCGACGTCGAACTGGTAGGCGGCCGTCGCCGCGTAGGCGGCGATGTCCCCGGTCCAGCCGAGTCGCTCATCGCGCTGCGGGCAGTCGGTGGGGACGGCGAGGAAGTTGCCGCGCTGGGACCAGACCGAGTTGCTGATCAGCTGGTTCACACCCTCGTGGGAGCTCTCGAACCAACCGGTGCGCTCGATCGCGGAGTGGACCACGACGGCCTCGACGTCGTCCTCGGTCAGCTCGCCCGGCCAGCCGGTGATCTCGGCGTAGCGGAAGCCGTGGAAGGTGAAGGTGGGTTCGAAGGTCTCGCCCTGCGGGTCGCCGGACAGGGTGATCGAGTCGGTGGCCTTCGCGGTGCGCAGCGGCCGGGTGCCGAGCTCCTCGTCCTCGAGCACCTCGGCGTGGCGCAGCGTGATCTCGGTGCCCGCGGGACCCGTGACCGTGAAACGCAGCCAGCCCACCAGGTTCTGGCCGAAGTCCAGCAGCGTCCTCCCCGACGGGGAGGTCCAGATCCTCTCGGGGCGGAGGGCCTCGTACCGCCGGATCAGCGGCGAGGCCTGCTCGATGAGGGTGGCGCGGTCGATCTCGGTGACCTGGACGGGCCGCGGGGCACCGGCGTCGAGACGGCGGTCCTCGTGCTGGCCCTGGTAGATGGTCGCCGACGTGAGGGGGGAGGAGGTCGCGGTCCAGGACTCGTCGGTGACGAGCCGCTGGGTGGAGCCGTCCTCGAAGGTGACCTCGAGGACTCCGAGGAACGCGTTCCGGTCGCCGTAGTTCGCGTCCGCGTCGCCGAAGCCGAAGTCGCCGTTCCACCAGCCGCGCCCCAGCAGCACCGACAGGCTCACCCGGTCGCCGCCCGCACGCACCTGTGCGGTGACGTCGAAGCGCTGGACCTGGAGGCGGGACTCGTAGACGGTCCAGCCGGGGTTGAGCACCGAGTCGGTGGCGGGCGTGCCGTTGATCGAGGGCTCGTAGATGCCGTGCGCGGTGGCGATCAGCTCGGCGCGGGCGACGTCCGCGGCCGACCGGTCGAGGCCGGCCTCGGTCGCGAGGACCGGGGCGCGCCCGTCGACGGGGGCGGCGGTGAGGGCGCGGGCGTCCTTGAGGGTGTCGGTCAGGACTGCGGGATCTGTCGTGGTGGCGGTCATCGGTGGGTCACCTTTCCTGGAGGGTTCTGGACGAGCTCGGAACGGGTGGTGCGGGAGGCGGAGGGCGGTCATCGACGCGGGCCGTCGGCGGTGCCGACCCTCTCGCGGAGGGCGGACGCCCGGACGGAGCCGGAGGGTTCGGCGCGGGCGGGACCGGCGGGTGCTCGATCGGGTCGGGCGGTCCCCGAGGCCGTGCCCTCCTCGGAGAACGCGTCGAAGCGAGGCCGGCGGAAGCCGAGCCAGCCGCAGGCCAGACCGACCGCGACCACGGTCGCGATCAGCAGGTACGCAAGGCCAGGGGTGTGCATGAGCGCGGGGGTGATCAGGGCGACCGCCGCGGCGACCACGCGGGCCACGGCGATCACGTATCCCTGCACGGTCGAGCGCAGAAGGGTCGGGAAGGACTCCTGGGCCCAGACCTTCATGATCGCCTCGAAGGCGAAGGCGCCGCCGATCGCGTTGAGGAAGCTCTGAGCGATCCAGGGCACGACCGTGAAGCCGAACAGGACGGGGACCAGATAGGAGCCGGCGAGGAGCGCCGCCCCGACGGCGTAGGCCCGCATCCGCCACGGGGTGTCGACCACGCGCATGAACGCGAAGGCGCCGAGCATCCCGATACCGAGCATCACGATGCCGAGGGCGGACTGCATCTGGACGCTGAGGCCCACGACGTTCACGCCGATGTAGGTGCCGAACTGCCCTCCCGTGTTGGCGCCGATGTTGGTGAGCGTGTAGAAGCCGATCAGCGCGAGGAACGGCACGAGGAGCACCCGGCTGCGCAGCACGTCGCCGAGCCCCGTGCGACGGGTGCGGACGGTGTCCGCCCCGTCGCGCTGCTCGCGGCGCGCCGCGGACCACGAGGCCGACTCGGGCACGGTCAGCCGCGCGACCATCACGACCAGGGCCATGATGCCGACGTGGGCGAACATTATCTGCCCGCCGAGCCGGCCGAGGTCGCCGGCGACGATCCCGAACGCGTTCGCGCCGATGATCCCGCCGAACCAGAGGATCTGCGAGAAGCCGACGAGCTTGCCGCGGTGATGATCCGATGCCGCCTCGGAGATCGAGGCGAGGGAGACGGGGAGGTCTGCCCCCGTGCCCAGCCCCATGAGCACCATGCCGAGGAGCAGGGCGGCGAAGCCCGGCGCGAGGACCAGCAGGAGCGCGCCGAGGACGATCATCGCCATCGTGCACAGGAAGACGGTGCGCCGGCCGTAGCGGTCCCCGAGGGTGCCGCCGGTGAACGCGCCGACGGCGATGCTCAGGGTGAGGGCGGCCGAGAGGATGCCGATCTGTCCCTCGGTGACGCCGAGCGTGTGCTGGTAGAGCACGAGCGCGGTGCCCGAGCTGACGATGGCCGCGGCGTCGATGTACGAGGCCATCCCGCAGATGATCGCGACCCACCAGGGGCTCGGGGGCGTCCTCTCGGATGCAGCTGGTCGCACGCAGTTCTCCTTCGAACGGGTGGGCCGGTCCGGGCACGTGCTGTCGGCTCCGGACGGCTGTCGGCGATGAAACGACTCAACGAACGTAGCACCCTCGGCCGGGGACAACAAGGGTGAGCCCGGGGCGACTGCCTCGATGCCACGCCGGTCGGGGTGGGGCTGCCCCTCCCGGCGATGCGGCCGCCGGGCCGGTTCTCGCAGGCGGTGACGTCCGTGCTGGTGGCCGGGCCGTGTCGAGCCGTGGCGCCGAAACATGCCCGGCGAGGACATCGGACATTTCGTCGTGCGCAAAGGAAAGCGATTACCTAGGACCCTGGGTGTCGTGCCGGCGATCCGCGGTCGGTCACGAGGTGGTGTCGGAGCGTTGACAGCCCTCTTCGGCCTGCTTACCCTGGCCAAATCTTGGAGCGTTTCAACACGCTCGGGACGGGACCCCGGGACGGCGGACCCAGCGGCTTACGACGAAGTAGGTGGAGAACTCATGGCTTTCTCGCGACGTGCATTCCTGGCCGGCTCCGGAGCGGCGACCTCGGTCATCGCGATCACCGGATGCGGCGGCAGCGGCGGCGGCGGAGGGTCGGTGACCTTCCTGGTCGACAACAACCCCAACAACATCGCCGCGTCCGAGTCGCTCATCGCGGCGTTCAACGAGGCGCACGAGGACTTCGAGTTCACGATGGAGACCCGCCCCGGTGGGACCGAGGGCGACAACCTGGTCAAGACCCGGCTGAGCACGCAGGACATGCCGGACGCCTTCTCCTACAACTCCGGTTCGCTCTTCCAGGCGATCCGCCCCGTGCAGAACCTCCTGGACCTCTCCGACCAGCCGTGGGTCTCCCGGCTCGCCGAGAGCTTCCCCGACTCCGTCTCCGCAGAGGGCAAGGTCTACGGCGTCCCGCACGGCGGCTCGAACTCCGGCGGCATCTGGTACCACAAGCCCACCTACGAGGAGCTCGGGCTCGACGTGCCGCTCACCTGGGACGACTTCATCGCCAATGCGGAGGCGGCGAAGTCCGTCGGGAAGCACGGCGTGATCCAGAGCTATGGCGAGACCTACACCTCGCAGTTCCTGGTGCTCGCCGATTACCACAACATCGCCGTCGCGAACCCGGACTTCGCGGAGCAGTACACCGCCAACGAGGTCGGCTTCGCCGATGATCCCACCGCCTTCAAGTCCTTCGAGCACATCGAGCAGATCACCGAAGAAGGGCTGGTCAACGAGGACTACGTCTCCACCACTCTCGAGCAGGCTCTCGCCTATCTCGCCAGCGGCGAGGGCACGCACTACCCCTTCTTCGCGAGCGGCATCTCCGAGATCGAGGCGAATCATCCGGACAGCCTCGAGGACGTCGGCTTCTTCGCCCTGCCGGGGGACGATGCGGCGACCAACGGCCTGACCGTGTGGCTGCCCAACGGGATCTACATCCCCGGCACCGCGGAGAACCCGGAGGCCGCGAAGGCCTTCGTCGCGTTCGTGGCGAGCGCCGAAGGACTCGCTGCGATGGCCGAGGGCGCCCAGCCCACCGGACCGTACATGCTCACCGATGTCCCCCTGCCCGATGATGTTCCCACCGCCGTCAAGGAGCTGCAGAGGTACTTCGACACCGAGGGGGCGACCACCCCTGCGCTCGAGTTCGTCTCCCCGGTGAAGGGGCCGAACCTCGAGAACATCCTCATCGAGCTCGGCACCGGATCGATCGATGCGAGGACCGCTGCGCAGCGCTACGACCAGGACGTCGAGAAGCAGGCCCAGCAGCTCGGCCTCGAAGGGTGGTGAGTCGATGACCGCCGCCGTCAGCACGCAGCTCGGGGCCGGCCCGGCGCCGCGGGAGAGTGCGGCGCGCACGCGCAGCAACTATCTGGCCGCCGCCTACCCCCTCTGGTACTACCTGCCCGCGGGGCTGCTGTTCCTCGTGTTCTTCGCGGTGCCGACCTTCGCCTCGTTCTTCTTCAGCCTCACCCGGTGGAGCCTGTTCGACTGGGAGTTCATCGGCTTCGAGAACTTCCGTCAGTTCCTCTCCGAGCCCCAGCTCATCGGCTCCCTGCGGAACACGATCGTCTACGCCTTCCTCACCAGCGGGGCGAAGGTCGTGCTGGGGATGGGCCTCGGCCTCCTGCTGACCTCCCAGATCCGAGCGCGTGGGCTGCTGCGCTCGCTGGTCTTCTTCCCCGTGCTGGTCTCCACCATCGGCGTCGGCGTCATGTTCACGACGATGATGCACCCCACCGACGGGCTCCTCAACACGGCGCTGGCCGTGATCGGCATCGAGGGGCCCAAGTGGCTCGCCGACCCGCAGCTCGCCCTGATCTCCGTCGCGCTGGTCGACATCTGGAAGGGTGTGGGACTCGCGACCGTCATCTACATGGCGGGCATCGTGGCCGTCCCGGCCGAGTACTACGAGGCCGCGCGTGTCGACGGGTCCGGGGCGTGGAGCACCTTCCGGCACATCACGCTCCCGCTGATCCGGCCGGCGACCTTCACCGTCATCACGCTCTCCCTGATCGGCGGCCTGCGCAGCTTCGACCTGATCTGGGCGATGACCAGCGGCGGGCCGGGCTTCGCCTCCGATGTGATCGCCTCGGTGGTCTACAAGCAGTACCAGGCCGGCTTCTACGGCCTCTCGACCGCGGGCAACGTGGTGATGTTCCTCGTCGTGATGCTCATCGTGCTGCCCCTGAACCACTTCATGCGCAAGGCGGAGGTCGACCAGTGAAGAATCGCCTCCGTGTCGATGCCGTCAGCGCGCTGACGCTGGTCCTGTTCCTCGTCGTGTTCGTCGTCCCGTTCCTGCTCGTCCTCGTCAACGCGGTGAAGGACCGGCAGGAGGCGTCCGCGCTGGATCTCTCCCTGCCCACCTCGTTCCACCTGGTCGAGAACCTCCGCGAGGTGTTCGAGGCGCGGAACCACATGCTCGTCACCGCGATGATCAACAGCACGATCCTCACGGTCGCGAGCGTGACCGGGATGGTGATCGTCGCGGCGATGGTCGGCTTCGTGCTGCAGCGCCGCGCCAGCCGGATCAACGGCTTCGTCAACGCCGCGGTGCTGATGGGGCTCATCGTCCCGCCGGCGGTCGTGCCCACCATCTGGGTGCTGCAGTCCCTGGGCCTGTTCAAGACGCTGCCCGGTCTGATCCTGGTCGAGATCACCTTCGGGATCTCGTTCTGCGTGCTCCTCTTCCGTGCCTTCATGGCGACGGTCCCCAGGGAGCTGGACGAGGCGGCCATCATCGACGGGTGCGGGCCGCTGCGGCTCTTCTTCCAGGTGATCCTGCCCCTGCTGAAGCCGACCGTGGTCACGGTGATCGTCGTGCAGTCGGTCGCCGTCTTCAACGATTTCGTGCACCCGCTGTACTTCCTGCCCGGGGAGGAGAACGCGACCGTGCAGCTCACCCTCTACAACTTCATGAGCCAGTACTCCACGCAGTGGAACCTGCTGTTCATGAACATCCTGCTCATCACGATCCCGCCGCTCATCGTGTTCCTGTTCTTCAACCGGCAGATCGTGGCGGGCATGACCTCGGGGGCCGTGAAGGGCTGAGCCGGGCAGGGCCCGGCGGGCGCCTGTCGGCGTCCTGTCCGGTCCTCTGCCGCTCGCGCCGCGAGGCGCTCACGCCGCCGGGCGTCCATCGGGTGTCCTGCTGGCCTCCTACGGGGCGTCCTGCCGAGCATCTGCCGGGCGTCCTGCGAGGTTCCTCGCGGGCGTCCGGGCACCCTCGGCCGGTGCCTCCAGCGGACTGGCGGGGCGGAACCGCTCGAGCTCGACGCTCGCCCGCACGAGAGCCCTGATCGCGTCCGGCTCCTGCGGCACCGCGCCCAGGGTGCGCGACTGCAGGGCGACGTTCCCCAGCGCCGTCGCCTCCGTCGGCCCGGCGACGACCTCGACCCCGAGCGCGTCGGCCGTGAGCTGGTTGAGCAGCGCGTTGCGGGATCCGCCGCCCACCACGTGCAGACGCTCGGGACACGGCACGTGCGCCAGACGGCAGGCGGCGTGCAGCTCCTCGCGGTACGTCTGCGCGAGCGACTCGAGGATGCAGCGGACCACCTCGGCAGGGGTGCCGGGGAACGGATCCTCCCCGCCGATCGGGAGAGCCGCGGCGACCACGCGGTCCGCCATCCGGCCGGGGGCGAGGAACCCCTCGTCGGTGGGGTCGATGCGGAAGCGATTCGGCGGCGCCTGTGCGGCGGCGGCCAGCAGATCCTCGAGATCGACCCGGGCGCCGTCCTCCTCCCACTGCCGAATGGACTCGCTGACCAGCCACATCCCCGCCACGTTCTTGAGGAACCGGACGGTGCCGTCCACCCCCGCCTCGTTGGTGAAGCCCGCCTCGCGGGCCTCCTCGGTCGCGACCGGGGCGGGCAGCTCGAGCCCGATCAGCGACCAGGTGCCCGAGGAGATGTACGCGACCGGGTGCGCGTCCGGGGAGGCGGGGACGGCGAGCACCGCGGAGGCCGTGTCGTGGGAGCCGATCGCCACCACCGGCACCTCGCCGATCCCCAGCTCGTCGGCGAGCTCCGGACGCACCGCACCCAGCTGCTCACCGGGCGAGATCAGCGGGGCCATCAGCGCCGGATCGATGCCCGCGACCTCGAGCAGCTCGGTGCTCCAGCGTCCGTCCAGGCCGAGCATCCCGGTGCTGGAGGCATTCGTGCGCTCGGTGCGTCGGGCGCCCGTGAGCAGGGAGCCGACGAGATCCGGCACCATCAGGAGCGTGCTGCCGGGCGGCAGATCCGCGAGGCGATCGTCGACGGAGAGCTGGTACAGGGTGTTGAAGGGCTGCTGGGCGATGCCGGTCAGCGCGAACTGCTGCTCGCGCCCGATGCGCTCGGAGACGCGGTCGGCGGCGCCGTCGGTGCGCGCGTCGCGATAGGCGATCACCTCGCCGATCCGTCGGCCCGTCCCGAGGGGCCCGGACGGGGCCTGCCCGGAGGCGCCGCTGCGGCGCGGTCCGTCGACGTCGGGGCCGACGATCCCGTAGTCCACCGCCCAGGAGTCCACGCCGATCGAGGCGAGACGGCCGAGACCGCGCGCCGCGGCGAGGTCGTGGGCGTCGGCCAGGCCCCGGCGGATCTCCGCCCACAGGGCATCCATGTCCCAGCACAGGTGACCATCGCGCTCCACCAGGCGGTTCTCGAAACGATGCGCGGGAAGCAGCTCGATCCGGCCGTCGGCCACGATGCCGAGCATCACCCGCCCCGAGGTGGCGCCGAGGTCGACGGCGGCGACGGCGAACCGACGGTCCGGGACGTCGCCGTCGGCCCCCGGAGCGGGGGCGGTCGGGGTCGCGGCCGACGTCTCCTCGCTCATCGCAGGAAGGCTGCGGCGACCCCCGCGTCCACCGGGACGTGCAGTCCGGTGGTGTGCGAGAGGTCCCCGGCGGTCAGGGCGAACACGGCGCTCGCGACGTTCTCCGGGAGCACCTCGCGCCTCAGCAGGGTGCGCTGGGCGTAGAACTCGCCGAGCTTCTCCTCCTCGACGCCGTACACCTTCGCGCGCGAGGCGCCCCAGCCGCCGGCGAAGATGCCGGAGCCGCGCACCACCCCGTCGGGGTTGATGCCGTTGACGCGGATCTGGTGCTCCCCGAGCTCCGCCGCGAGCAGCCGCACCTGGTGGGCCTGGTCCGCCTTCGTCGCCGAGTAGGCGATGTTGTTGGGGCCGGCGAAGACCGAGTTCTTCGAGGAGATGTAGAGGACGTCCCCGCCCATGGCCTGGGCGATCAGCACCCGTGCCGTCTCGCGGGAGACCAGGAAGCTGCCGCGCGCCATGACGTCGTGCTGCAGGTCCCAGTCCTTCGCGGTGGTCTCCAGCAGCGGCTTGGACAGCGAGAGCCCGGCGTTGTTCACGACGAGGTCCAGGCCGCCGAAGGCGAGCACGGCCTCGGCGACCATGTCGATCACGGCCTGCTCGTCGGAGACGTCGGCCCGCAGCGCGACGGCGTGATCCGGACCGCCGAGCTCCTCGGCGGTGGCCTGCGCGTTCTCGAGGTTCAGGTCCGCGATCACCACGCACGCGCCCTCGGCGACGAGCCGGGTCGCGGTCGCCTTCCCGATCCCGGAGCCGCCTCCGGTCACGAGTGCGACCCGGGTCGCGAGCGGCTTCGGCGCCGGACGGCGGCGCAGCTTCGCCTCCTCGAGCGCCCAGTACTCGATGCGGAACTTCTCCGACTCCTCGATGGGGGAGTAGGTCGAGACCGCCTCCGCGCCGCGCATCACGTGGATGGCGTTGACGTAGAACTCGCCGGCCACACGCGCGGTCTGCGCATCGGCGCCGAACGAGAACATGCCCACGCCCGGGACCAGCACGATCGCCGGATCCGCGCCGCGCATCGCGGGGGAGTCCGCGCTCGCATGGCGGTCGTAGTAGGCGGCGTAGTCCGCGCGGTACTGCGCGTGCAGGTCCTTCAGCCGCGCGACCTGCTCCTCGACGGGGGCGTCCGAGGGCAGGTCCAGCAGCAGCGGCTTCACCTTGGTGCGCAGGAAATGGTCGGGGCAGGAGGTGCCCTGATCGGCGAGCTTCGCAAGCTTGTCACCGGCGAGGAACTCGTGCACGTCCTCGCTGTCCGTCCAGCGACCGATCATCGGGGCGTCCGTCGAGGCCAGGCCCCGGATCACCGGGAACAGGGCCGATGCCCTCGCGCGGCGCTCCGCCTCCGGCAGCGCGGCGCGGGCGGGGTCGGCGGGTCCGAAGGGCTCGGCGACGCCGCGGGAGTCCAGGTGCGCCTGCGCCTCGCGGATGATCCGCAGCGAGTTCGCCTGCGCCTCCTCGGAGGTCTCGCCCCAGGCGGTGATCCCGTGACCGCCGAGGATGCAGCCGATGGCCTCCGGGCTGCGCTCCTTGATCTCCGCGATGTCCAGTCCCAGCTGGAAGCCGGGCCGGCGCCACGGCACCCACGCCACGGCGTCACCGAAGATCTCGCGGGTGAGCTCCTCGCCGTCGGCCGCGGTGGCGATCGCGATCCCCGCATCGGGGTGGAGGTGGTCCACGTGCGGGGCGTCGACCAGGGCGTGCATCGCGGTGTCGATCGACGGGGCCGCCCCGCCCTTGCCGAACAGGCAGTGGTCGAGAGCCGCCACCATCTCGTCCTCCCGCTCCACGCCCGGGTACACCGCCCGCAGGGCGCGCACCCGGTCCAGGCGCAGCACCGCCAGCCCCTTCTCGGTCAGGGTGCCGAGGTCGCCGCCGGAGCCCTTGACCCACAGCAGCTCGACGTCCTGCCCGGTGACGGGGTCGACGTCGGCGCCCTTGGCGGAGGTGTTGCCGCCGGCGTAGTTCGTGGTCGTCGGATCGGCGCCGAGGGTGCGGGAGCGCTCCAGCAGTGCGGCGATCGTCTCCTGCGCGCTCGTCTCTCGTGCGGTGCTCATGCTCCCCATCCCATCTGGTTCCCGCCGACGCGCTCGGCGGCGACCTTCTCCTCGTAGCCGCTCGCGCGGAAGGCGGCGAACGGATCGGCGGGCAGCCCGCGCTCCTCCCGGAAGGCCGCGAGCGCCGGCCGCACGTCCGTCCAGAAGGCGTCCATGAGGATCCCGTGCGCCTCGAGCACGTCGTGCCGCTCCTGCGCGGCGACCAGCGCCTCGCGGTCCACGAGCAGGGCCTTCGCGAGCGTCTCCTGGACGTTCAGCACCGAGCGGATCTGGCCCTGGATCTTCGACTCGAGGTTGTGGCACTCGTCGAGCATGAAGTTCACGCCCGAGGCTGGCCGGTGCGCGTCCTGCTGCACGATCTCGAACAGGATCCGGAACAGCTGGAAGGGGTCCGCGGCGCCGACGATCAGGTCGTCGTCCGCGTAGTTGCGGGAGTTGAAGTCGAAAGCGCCGAGCCGTTCCTGGCGCAGCAGCTGCGCGACGATGAACTCGATGTTCGTGCCGGGGGCATGGTGGCCGGTGTCGAGCACCACCTGTGCCTGCTCGCCGAGGGCCAGGCAGTGCATGAGGCTCGTGCCCCAGTCCGGGACGTCGGTGTGGTAGAACGCCGGCTCGAAGAACTTGTACTCGAGCACGAGCCGCTCGCCCTCGCGGAGCCCGCCGTAGATCTCCTGCAGCGACTCGGCCAGATGATCCTGGCGGCGGCGGATCGAGTCCTGGCCGGCATAGTTCGTGCCGTCGGCGAGCCAGATCTTCAGCTCGTGGGAGCCGGCCTCCCGCATCACGTCGAGGCACTCGAGGTGGTGGTCGATCGCGCGGCGGCGCACGGCGGGGTCGCTGTGGGTGAGCGAGCCGTACTTGTACTCGTCGTCCTGGAAGGTGTTGGAGTTGATCATGCCGAGGGAGACCCCGAGCTCCTGAGCACTGGCGCGCAGCGCGGCGACGTCCTCGACCCGGTCCCAGGGATGGTGCAGGGAGACCCGCGGGGCCAGACCGGTGAAGGCGTGGGTCTGCGCGGCGTCCGCGATCTTCTCGAAGGGATCCCGCGGGGTGCCGGGGGTGCTGAACACCTTGAAGCGGGTGCCGGAGTTGCCGTAGGCCCAGCTGGGGACCTCGATCGAGAACTCGGCGAGGTCGCGGGCGACCTCGGCGGGGAGTGTGGCGGGGGTGGTCATGGTGGCTCCTTCGAAACGGACCCGCTCGTCCTCGGCGACGGAGGGGGGGCGGTGATGTGCGGCGGGGCCGTGACCCCGCGCGACATCACAGGTTGAAACGACTCAAGATGAAACCTAGCATTGCTGTCGGCGGTTCGACAACACACGGCCCGCCTCCCCTGCGTCGGTCCGCCGCGGGAGACCCGCTTCACGAGGAGCAGCGATGACGCCGCCCGATCTCGACCACCTGCTCGCCACCACCCCCGCCCGCAGTCCCCACCGCTGCTGCTTCCTGCTGCACGTGCGACCGGAGAAGCTCGCCGAGTACGTCGCCGCGCACCAGGAGGTCTGGACCGAGATGCGGGAAGCCCTTTCCCGGGCGGGCTGGCGCAACTACTCTCTGTTCCTGCAGCCCGACGACGGGATGGTCGTCGGCTATTTCGAGTCCGACGACGTGGACGCGGCCCAGGACGCCATCGCCCGGGCCGCGATCAGCCCCCGCTGGGAGGCGGCGATGAGCGCGTACTTCACCCCCGGCGGCGGGGAGAAGCAGATCCTCCCGCAGTACTTCCATCTGTCCTGAAGGAGCCCCGATGACCACCCAGACCCTCCAGGTCCTGAACTCCAACGGCGCCTGGTGCTGGTTCCAGGACGAGCGCGCCCTCGTCGACCCCGAGCGGCAGCAGCTCGTCGTCGGCTCGATCGCCTCCGTCGCGGGGAAGGACGGCGACCGCCGCGGCGGCGATCTCGACCTCAGCGTCGTCGACCTCGCCACCGGCGACGTGCAGGTCGTGACCCTCCACGAGGGCTTCGAGTCCGATGACCACGACGTGCCCGCCCTCTGGCGCCGCCCCGACGGCCGCTGGCTCGCCGTCTACGCCCGCCACAAGACCGACGACAACACCTACTGGCGGATCAGCGAGCCGCACGACCCCACCCGCTGGGGCGAGGAGAAGGTGTTCGACTGGTCCGAGCTGACCGGCGGGCGGCATGTCACCTACTCCAACCTCCACGAGCTCGACGGGCGCCTGTACTGCTTCGTCCGCGCCGTCAACGACGACCCCTGCGCCCTCGTCTCCGACGACCACGGCGAGACCTGGACCTTCGAGGGGAAGCTCTTCCACCGCGAGAAGGTCGGCTACGTCAACGCCTACGCCCGCTACGCCGACGCGCCCGACGGGCTGCACGTCATCGCCACCGACCACCACCCCCGCGACTACGACAACGCGATCCACCACGGCGTCCTCTCCGGCGGCCGGCTGCACGACTCCACCGGCGCCGTGGTGGGCGATGAGCTGTTCGCCGAGCCCGCCCTGAACCAGGACCGGCTCACCACCATCCTGCCCGTCGGCAGCGACGTGGGCGGTGCCCGCCTCAGCCACGCCTGGACCACCGACCTGCGGATCGCGGGAGGCGTGGCGAGCGCCGCGATGACCGCCCGCGCCGACCACACAGGCTGGCCCGAGCGCAGCGCGGTCACCGGCCCCGACGCGGTGCGGGACGCCGACGGGAACGACGTGCCCGTCCCCGACCTGCGGCTCCTCTACGCCCGTCTCGGCGCCGACGGCACCTGGGCCGTCCACCACCTCGCCGACGCCGGGCCGGGCCTGCTGCCCCATGAGCAGGACTACACCGGCCTCACCGCCCTGGACCCCTACGACCCCGACCACCTGGTGATCTCCACCCCGATCGACCCCCGCGACGGCCGCACCCTGGCCCGCCGCGAGCTGTTCCGGGGCCGCACCGAGGACGGCGGCGCGAGCTGGGCATGGACCGCGATCACCGAGGACTCCGCCGTCGACAACCTCCGCCCGATCCTCGCCCCCGGCGACCCCACGACCGAGCACCTGCTGTGGTTCCGCGGCGAGATGGCCTCCTCGCAGCGCTTCGACTGCGAGGTCGTGCTGCGCTCCGCGCCGCGCACGGAGGCCACGACCGCGACCGACGCGGCAGGGACCCGATGACCCCGTCCCCGCCTCGCGCCGCATCCTCGGCCGCCACAGGCGGCCCGGCCGCGTCGGCCGCTCCCGCGGATCCGTCGGCCTCTCCCGGCCCGGAGTCGCTCGCGCCGACCGATCACGACGGCGAGATGCTGCGCCGCCTGCGGGCGCTGCGCGGTGCGGGCAGCTGGGACGAGGTCCCCGAGGCGGCGCGCGAGGCATGGGAGGCGCCCTACGGCTCGACCGAGCCGCTCGACCTGCGCATCGAGAACCGGGAGGCGCGCGGACCCCACGGCATCGTCCCCCTGCGCGTGTACAGCCCCGCCGCCCGCAGCCGTCGGCCCCGCCCCGCGCTCGTGTGGTGCCACGGCGGGTCCTTCCAGCACGGCGACCTCGACATGCCCGAGGCGCACGAGACCGCGCGCCGCATCGCGGCCGGTGCGGACGCCGTCGTCGTCTCCGTCGACTACCGGCTGTGCGACGAGCCCGCCGAGACCGGCGGCGCCCCGGCACGACGCCTGCCCGGCGAGAGCTTCCCCGTCCACGCCCCGATCCCCGGGGACGACGTCATCGCCGCGGTGCGCTGGACACGCTCGATGGCACGACTGATCGACATCGACCCCGGCCGGGTCGCGCTCGGCGGGGCGAGCGCCGGCGGCAACCTCGCGGCCGCCGTCTCGCTGCGTCTGGCCGAGGAGGGCGAGGCCCCCGCCGCGAGCCTGCTGATGTACCCGGTCACCCATCCTCTGAACCCCGAGCCCACCGCCGAGGAGGCGACGGCGCTCGCCGAGCTGCCCGGGATGCTCCGCTTCCCGCCCGCGACCATGCGCCTCATGGCCGAGACGTACCTCGGCCGCCCCCTCGAGGAGGCGACGGCCCACGAGTTCCCGGGCCTCGCCGCGCCCGAGCAGCTGGCCGTGCTGCCGCCCACCTATGTCGAGGTCGACGAGTACGACGACCTGCGCTGCGGCGCCCGCCGCTACGCCGAGCAGCTGACCGCGGCCGGGGTAGAGGTCGAGCTCGTGGTGCGCCGCGGTGTCACCCACGGCCATCTCAACAAGGTCGGCCTTCCGCAGGCGGCGGAGTCCTGCGAGGCCATGGCCCGCATCCTGCGCGAGATCTGACCCGACCCCATCCCCTGGAGACGACGATGTCCTTGTCCCGCCGTGCCGCCCTGGCCGGCCTGCCCCTGTCCGCACTGGCCCTCGCCGCCTGCAACCCGAATGCCGACCAGCGCAGCGGCGACAGCTCCTCGCTGCGGTTCTCCTGGTGGGGGAACACGGACCGCCTGAAGGCCACCGAGGCGATGCTCGCACTGTTCACGGAGCAGAACCCGGAGGTCACCGTCTCCACCGAGCCAGGTGACATCGCCGGCTACTGGGACCGCCTGAACACCGCCGTCGCCGCCGGTGACGAGCCCGACGTCATCACCATGGGCGGCGCCTACCCCTCCGAGTACGCGGCCCGTGGCCTGCTGCTGGATCTGGGGTCGTTTCCCGAGATCCTGGACCTGTCCGCCCTCGACGCTGCGGCGCTCGACCCCGGCACCGTCGACGGGACGGTGGTCGCGGTGCCCACCGGCACCAACGCCCCCGCGATGGTCGTGAACCCCGCGATCCTCGACGCCGCCGGCGTCGACCTGCCGGACACCGCCACCTGGACCTGGGACGACTACGTGGAGCTGAGCCGAGCCGTCTCCGAGGGGACCGAGCAGGGCACCTACGGCTCGGGCACCGTCCTCACCCACGACTCGCTGGACCTGTGGGCGCGTCAGCACGGGCAGAACCTGTACACCGAGGCGGGCGCCCTCGGGCTCGACGAGGCGACCGTCCAGGGGTTCCTCGAGCTCTCCGCACGCCTCGTCGACACCGGCGCCTCCCCGGGAGCCGACGTGCTCGTCGAGCTCACGGATGCGGGCGCGGAGCAGACCCTGATGGGGACGGGGCAGGCGGCCTTCATGGCGACCTGGTCCAGCTCGCTGACCGCGCTCAGCGAGGCCGCCGGCACGGACCTCGAGCTCGTCCCGCTGCCGGGGGAGGGCCAGCGGCCGGGGGCCTGGCTCCAGCCCTCCCAGATGTACACCGTCTCCGCCCGCAGTGCTCTGCCCGAGCAGGCGGTCGCGCTGGTGAGCTTCCTGCTCACCGACCCCGGGGCCGCGCGGCTCGTGCTGACCGACCGCGGGGTCCCCGCCGTCGCCTCCCAGCGCGAGGAGATCCTCGAGGAGCTCTCCGCGACCGCCCAGGCGGAGGTCGACTACATCGACCGGCTCGCCGGCATGGACCTCGCCCCCACCTGGATCGGCCCCGACGGCTCCACGGCCATCGAGGAGATCACGCCCCGGTACCAGCAGGAGGTGCTGTTCGCGCGGATGACCCCCGCCGACGCCGCCGCAGGATGGTTCGAGGAGGCCACCGCGGCGATCGCGTCGTGATGATCGACCGCCGCGCTCTCGTCTCGCGCCACGACCCCGTCCTCACCCCGGGGACCGATGGGGTGCTCTCCGTCGGCAACGGCTCCTTCGCGGCCTCCCTGGACCGCACCGGCACCCAGACCCTGCCTCCCGCACCGGGGGCGCCGCGCCCCACCGTGCTCTCCGAATGGGGATGGCACAGCCACCCCGCCCCACAGGGCCCTCGGCTCGAGGACCATGTGCGCCGCTATCCCAGCCCGCGCGGCGAGGTGCCGTACATGGACCTCGTCGGCCCCTCCGACGCGGGGGCCGACGAAGGGCGGGCCCGCTGGTTCCGCGCCAACCCCCACAAGGTCGCGCTGCTGGCGCTGGTGCTGGTGGACCGGCGGACCGGCCGACGCCTGAGGGCCGAGGACGTCACCCCGGTGCGGCAGCACCTGGACCTCTGGCGCGGAGTCGTCACCTCCGAGCTCCTCCATCACGGGCGGCCGTGCACGGTCCTCACGGCCGTCGACCCGGAGCACGATGTGCTGGCGGTGCGCGTGTCCTCTCCGGACCTCGGCCTGGAGCTGCGCTTCCCCTACGGCTCCGAGGAGTGGGACGCCGCCGAGGACTGGGACGCCGAGGACCGGCACCGCACCACGGTCGACGGCGGGACGATCCACCGCGAGCTCGACGACCTCGCCTACACGGTGAGGGTCACCGGAGCCGCGCCCCGTCCGTGCGGCCGGCACCGGGTCGCCCTCGACCCCTCCGACGGCTCCGCCGTCTCCCACGAGGGGGTGGACGTCGCGCTCGCCCTCCACCCGGTGCGCAGCCCCCACCTCGCGCTCACGGTCGGGGACCGGCCCCCTCCCGTGCTCCTGTCCGCTCCGGCAGGAGCTGACGGGGGCCGCGCCCCCGTCAGCGCGGCGGTCGTGGACCGCTCGGCGCGCGCCTGGTCGGAGCACTGGCGGCGGACCGGCGCCCTGGACCTCTCGGCGAGCGACGACCCTCGCGCTCACGAGCTCGAACGCCGGGTGGTGCTCTCCCGTCAGCTGCAGGGCGTGCACGCCGCGGGACGCCTCCCCCCGGCCGAGACCGGGCTGCTGCAGAACTCCTGGCGCGGACGCTTCCACCTCGAGATGCACTGGTGGCATGCCGCGCACTTCCCGCTGTGGGGCGATGTCGCCGCGCTGCGGCGCAGCATGGGGTTCTACAGCGCCGCGCTCCCGGCGGCGCGGGCCACAGCCCGCGCGCAGCGGTGCCGCGGCGCCCGCTGGCCCAAGCAGATCGGCCCTGACCTCCACGAGTCCCCGAGCGACATCGGCCCCTTCCTGCTGTGGCAGCAGCCCCATCCGGTCCACCTCGCCGAGCTCTGCCGGCGCGCCGACCCGTCCCTCGGTGCGGACGAGGCGCTGCAGGAGGTCGTCGAGCAGTCCGCGCTCTTCCTCCAGGACGTGCTCCGTCAGGACCCCGACGGATCGCTGGGCCTCGGCCCGCCGCTGGTGGGCGCCCAGGAACGTCACGTCGGCGACCGGGCGCGGCTGCAGGACCCCGCCTTCGAGATCGCCTACACCGCCTGGGCGCTGCGGATCGCCGACGCCTGGCGCCACCGCCGCGGCGCCCGGGACGCCGGGGAGCTGACCGCGACCGCGCGCCGACTCCACACCCCGCTCGACGCGCGAGGCCGCCTGCGCACCTTCCGCCGCGGACCGTCGATGACCCGCTCGGACCACCCCTCCCATCTGCTCGCCCACGGTCTCGTGCCGCCCACGGGGACGATCCCCGACGAGGTCGCCGCGGAGGCGCTCGAGGACGCGCTCGCCGACTGGGGCTGGGAGAGCACCTGGGGATGGGACTGCCCGGCCGCGGCGATGACCGCCGCGCGCCTGGAGCGACCCGAGCTCGCGGTGGACTTGCTGCTGCGGGACACCCCGAAGAACCGCTTCGACGCCTCGGGGCACTGCTTCCAGCGCCCGACCCTGCCGCTCTACCTCCCCGCCAACGGCGGCACCCTCGCCGCGGCGGCGCTCATGGCCGGTGGCTGGGACGGCAGCGGGCACGCTCCCGGGCTGCCCGCCCGCTGGCGACCGCAGGTCGAGGGGATCCTCCCCTCGCCCGGCCCGCTCCGCCCCCTGGCCCGGCGGACGACCTCTCCCCGTCGGCCCTCGGAGGCCACCGGCCCCGAGCTCCCCGACCCTGACACCACCGTCCCCTGACACCACCGACCCCTGCGGAAGGCACACCCCATGTCGAACAGCACCAGCACCCCTGCGAGCGGCGGCCCGTCCGTCGCCCCGCTCAGCAGCTCGCACGACTCCTCGAACCACGGCTGGAGCACCCCCCAGCACGGCATCATCGCCGCGCACTCCCGGGCGGCGGAGGTCCGGGCGGCCGGCTCCGACTACCTCGAGCAGACCGTCGTCGGCTCCCTGCTGGTCGAGGACGAGAACGCGGCCGACGGCGCGGGACCGGGCGGTGCCTGGCGCGCGGCGAGCGAGCTCGCCCCGCTCCCGCCCGCACCGAGCTTCGCGATCCTGTGCCCGGCGAGTGTTCAGGTCTCCGACCCGTCGGTCCCGCTGTCGGTCACCGAGGAGTACCTGCGCGCCGCCTTCGCGGCGATCGCCCCCTGGGCCCGACCCGGCGCGACCGTCGTGCTGGGCAGCGGCGCGTCCCGACGGATCCCCGAGGGCGTCGGCCGCGCGGAGGGGGAGCAGCGCTTCGCCGCCTCGGCGCGCACCGCCCGCGACCTCGCCGCCGCGCACGGGCTCGAGGTGCTGCTCGAGCCGCTGCACCGGGGGGAGACCGACCTCGTCAACACCCTCGAGGAGGCGGTCGCCTTCCTCGACGCGCACGACCTCTCGGACGTGCGCGTGGTCGCGGACCTGTTCCACGTCATGCTCGAGGGCGAGAGCTTCGAGACCGTGCACCGCCTCGCGCCCCGCGTGGGACACATCCACGTCGCCGACACCGACCGGCGACCGCCCGGCCAGGGCGACTGGCCCCTGGCGGAGTTCCTCACCGCGCTGCGGGACGGCGGCTGTGCAGGACACGTCTCGATCGAGTGCTTCACCTGGGAGGACATCGCCGTCGAGGGCCGCCCGGCGCTCGGAGCGGTGCGTGCCGCGGACCCCGCTGCGGTGTAGGACCGCCGGCACCCCCTGCGCGGATGCGCCTGCCGTCGCCCCTCAGGTGACCGCGGTGCGAAGATGCTCGACGGTGCTCGAGCTCGAGTAGCTCTCGTCGACGCCCTCGAGGAGGACCACGGTCGCGGCGCTGCTGCGCTGCCGCAGCGGCACCAGCTCCTGGTATGCGCTCGAGCGGTACCAGGCGCGGGCCGTGTCGAGGTCCGGGAAGCCGATGATCACGATGTCCTCGCGCCGTTCGCCCTCGAGCAGCTCCGGGGTCCGGCCGTGACTGATCCAGCGGCCGCCGAAGGGCTCCATCGTGCGTTCGACGGCCTCCATGTAGGCGAGCAGCTCGTCGGTGACGCGGACGTCGTGGAGCATCGCGATCGCGTACCCCGGTGCGGGCCGTGCGGGCATGGAGCGTCCTTCCGGCAGGGGCCTCGCGCCTGCTCGCGGACCGTCGTGGCCCGTACTCTCCCGCACGCCCCGGCCGCCTCGCCATGACGGCGAGGCGGAAGAACCCATGACGGCCGTCATGGCCGGCGGGACGCTCAGGCGGGTGCCCCGTGCCAGAGCCGGCCGAGGCACCACGGCGGCACGCTGAACCCCACGGCGATCGTCAGCGGTGCCAGCAGCCACAGCGGGGAGAGCAGGGCGATCAGCGGGGGAGCCGCGAGCACGGCGAGGGGGCGGGAGCGCATGAGCACGACAGCGGCGAGCACGAGCTCCCGTCGGTCCGAGCACCGGTCCCGCGCCGCGGCCGCGACGTAGGCGCTCAGCGTCGCCACCAGCATCCACACCAGCGGCAGCAGCACCCCCACGGCGAGAACCCGCAGCGGTGCCTCGAGGTGGGGGAGCACCAGCGCATTGGCACCCACGCCGACCCCCACGAACAGCAGCAGGAGCGAGGCCGGGGCGTCCCGGCGCACCGTGCGTCGCAGATGACGCAGCGTGGCCCTGAACGCCTCCTCCTCGTAGCGGTCCAGGTCGCCGGTGACCCGTGTGGCCCCCGCCAGAGCGGGCACGATGCCCACCACGGTCAGCATCCCGAGCATCGCCGCCCAGTTCGTGCCGAGGAAGGCGGCGGGCTTGGTCAGCCACCGCACCAGCCCGCGCGGCGCGAGCGGATCCCGTCGGCCGATCCCACGCTCCGCCCGGGAGAGCGGGGCCCGGTCGGGAGCGCTCGCCGGAGCCGACGCGCCCGCGGAGGCCGTGCTCACTTGATCCCTGACGCCGCGAAGCCGTCCACGAAGTACCGCTGGAACACGAGGAACAGGATGATCATCGGCACCGCGGCGAGGGTGGTGCCCGCCATCAGCAGGTGCCAGTCCGTCGCGGCCTCCTGCCGGAAGGACGCGATCCCCACCTGGATCACGCGCAGGCTGTCCGAGGTGGTCACCAGCAGCGGCCACAGGAAGTTGTTCCAGCCCGCCTCGAAGCTCAGCAGCGCGACCGTCAGCAGCCCCGGCTTGATCAGGGGCGTGATGATCCGCGCGTAGATGCCGAACTCGCTCACCCCGTCCAGCCGCGCCGCCTCGATCAGCTCCGAGGGGGCGGAGACATAGAACTGGCGGAAGAGGAACACCATGAACGGCGAGATCGCGCCTGGCACGATCAGCGCCCACCAGGTGTCGATCCAGCCGGTGCCGCCGGCGCCCAGGATCGTGTTCCCGCCGAACAGCGGCATGTGGCGCACCATCAGGAACACCGGGATCACGGTCGCGTAGAACGGGATCATGATGCACGCGACCATCCAGCCGAAGATCGCCGGGGCGAGCCGGAAGCGCAGCTTCGCCAGCGCATACCCGCAGGCGGAGCCGAAGGCGACGTTGAGCAGCGCCGCGGCGGTGGCGAGGATCAGGCTGTTGCGCGCGTAGGTCCCGAAGGGTGCCCGGGTCAGCGCCTCGCTGTAGTTCTCCCAGCGGATGTCCTGGGGCAGCAGCGGCATCGGCACCCTGGCGAGCTCGGTGGGGTCGCGCAGGGAGGACAGCGCCATCCACAGGAACGGCGCGGCCATCACCAGCGAGGCGACGACGAGGAACGTGAGGATCGCGATCCCCGAGAGGCGCTTGCGGCGACGCATGCTCGGAGCCCTGGTCCTGCCCGGGGAGGGCGTGGCGGCCGAGCCGACGGGGATCTGTGCTGCGGCGGTGTCAGTCGCCATCGGTGCCTCCGACGAGCCGGCGGGACAGGAACGCGAGGACCACCAGGATCAGCAGCAGGATCACCGACTGGGCGTTGGCGAGCCCCACCCGGAACTCCTGGAAGGCGGTCTGGTAGATGCGGTAGGTGACCACCGAGGTCGAGTTCGCGGGGCCGCCCTCGGTGAGGATGTAGATCAGGTCGAAGGTCTGGAAGTTCGCGATCAGCGAGGTGATCAGGATGAAGAACGTCGCCGGACGCAGCATCGGGACCGTGATGCGGAAGAAGGTCTGCACGGGGCCCGCGCCGTCGAGGTCGGCGGCTTCGTACAGCTGTCCGTCCACGCCCTGGAGCGCCGCCAGGTAGATGAGCATCTTCAGCCCGATGCCCTGCCAGATGGTCACCAGGATCACCGAGGCCAGGGCGAGGTCGGGGTTGGTGAGGAAGGGCAGTGGACCGATCCCCACCAGCCCCAGCACGATGTTCATCAGCCCGTTCTCCGACGGGTTGTAGATCCACAGCCAGATCATCGCGACCGCCACGGTCGCGGTGATGTGCGGCAGGAACACCATCACGCGGAAGATCCCGCGTCCGGGGATCGCCTTGTTCAGCAGCACCGCGAAGACGAGCGCGAGGAGCATGGAGACCGGGATGCCGACCGCCGCGATGATCGCGTTGTGGCCGACGGCCTGCCAGAACAGGGAGTCCTGGAAGATGGTCGCGTAGTTGTCCAGGCCCGTGAACTCGGGGGCGTGGATGATGTCGTAGGCGGTGAAGCTCAGCACCGTCGCGACGATGATCGGCACCCCGATCCACAGCAGCGTGTGGAGCGTGGCGGGGGCGGCGAGCAGGAGGCCCCAGCGCCGCTCGGAGGTGCGAACGGAGCGTCGGGGTGTCGCGGGGGCGGACGTGGTGGTGGCGCTCATGGGCTCAGAGCCTGCCGATCGCGCCGTCGCACAGCGCCTTCATGTCCTCGAGGGTCCCCTCGACGCTCGACCTGCCGGTCAGGCACGATTCCACGATGCCGTCGAGGTTCGTGCGCACCTCCATGTAGGCGGCGGTGCCGCCCTCGGTCGCCCCTGCGTACGGCAGGTTGTCCAGCCCGAAGCTGGTCAGCGCGCTGCCCTGGATCCGCTCGTCGGACGGCACGTCGGGGGTGGGGGGCACCTTGCCCATCGCCGCGTTCCCGGCCCCCAGGTACTCCGGTTCCAGCATGTGCTTCATGAAGGCTCCTGCCGCGTCCTTGTTCTTCGAGAGGCTCGAGATGGAGATGAAGGTGCCGCCCTGGAACATGACCGGATCCCCGCCGGCTCCGGGCGGCATGAGGAAGAGGCCGACGGCGCCGTCCTCGCACAGCTCGGGCGTCATCTGGGACCAGGTCACCCAGTTGCCCGTCGAGACGAGCGACATCGCGGCGCGCTTCTGCTGGAACGGGGAGGGCTGGCCCTCGGCGGCTCGGAGCCCGTAGTCGATCGACCCCTCCTCCATGCGGTCCAGCATCCACTGCAGGGCCAGGCGACCGGGCTCCTCGTGCAGCAGCGGCGTCATGCCGTCCTCGCTGAACATGCGCCCGCCGAAGGCGTAGAGCAGGAACACGAAGGCCTGCCGGGCGCTGCCGGCGCTGCCGGAGAGGTAGTCGAGCCCCACCACGCCGTCGCCGGTGAGCTCGAGCGCGAGCTCGGCCAGCTCGTCCATGGTGGCGGGCGGGGAGTCGATCCCCCGGGCGGCGAACATCTCGGGGTGGTACCCGAGGAAGCGCAGGTCCAGGGCTTGGGGGAGGGAGTAGTACTTCCCCTCGTAGCGGGTGGAGACGAGGACGCTCTCGTCGAAGCCGAGGCTCTCGATGAAGTCCGCGGGGATCTCCGCGAAGATCCCCTTCTCGGCGAACGGCTGGGTCCAGCCCACCCCCGTCATGATGACGTCGGCGATGATCCCGCCGGCGATGCCGGTCGAGATCTTCTCGTTGAGCTTGTTCCAGTCGACCTGGTCCACCCCGACCGGCACGCCGGTGCGCTCGGTGAACGGGGCGATGATCTCCTCGTCCAGGGGTGCGCGGGCGGAGCCGACGAAGTCCGGGGTGAGCAGGCTGACCTCGCCGCCGAGCTGCGACTCGTCGGCGGCGAGGTCGACGGGCTCCTCGGGGTCCATCTCCCCGCCCGCCCCGCAGGCGGTGGTGCCGAGGCCGAGGGCCACAGCGGTGGTGGTGAGCACTGCACGGCGCGTAACGGTCATCGGCGTCCTCTCGGCGGTCACCGACCGCGTCGGTGCGGCCGGTCGGGCCCTTCGGATCGGCGCCGGGAACGTGCTTCCCGTGCCGCGAAGGGCTTCGTGCGTCCCAGCGCGCTCGGCATCGAGCGGAGGTAGGGGAAAATTAGCCGGAGGGCGTTTTCCCATGAGGTGTATTGCCGTCGGTTGCCCTGGTTTTCCGAGGGTCCGGGGCCCGACGTCGCCAGGTCGGGCCGCCTGCTCAGGTCGCCGGCTGCATGCCCTCCAGCACCGTGAGCACCTCGTCGGCGACGGACGCCGCCTCCTTGCTCCCGAAGTAGAACTCCTGGCTGATGCGGGTGAACTCCTCGCCGAAGCCGACCGCATCGGCCGGGGTGACCAGCGGGGCCGGGGAGACCTCGGCCTGCAGGTCCCGGGCGAAGTCCAGGCAGATCCGCTCGATCTCGTCGAGGTCCCCCTCGATCGCGTCCTGCACCTCGGGGAAGGCGGTCACGCCCCGCTCGAGCCGGAGCACCGTCGCGGCCTCGGGATCGGTGAGCAGGAAGTCCATGAGGGCTCCGGCGCTCTCCGGGGCGGCCGAGGTCGCCGCGATCGACCAGTACATCGACGCCTTGTTCACCATCTGATGATCGCCGCTGGTCCTGGCCGGCAGTCGCAGCAGGGACATCGCCGCCCCGGAGGCGCTGGCGAAGGTCTGCACCTGGGTGTGGAACTGGAGGTGGAAGACGGACTTCCCGGTGCCGAAGCGGCCCTGCTCGACCCCGGCGCCGACGTCCTCGATCTGCGCGTCGACGCCCGGGGTGGCGCCGGAGTCGATGAGCGACTTCGCGTACTCGAGGAAGGCGATGACGGTCTCGGCGTCGACCCCGGTCTCGTCCTCGCGGGGGAACAGCTGCCGGCCGGACTGGCGTGCCCAGGCGCCGAGCTCGGCGGCGCCCTGGCCGAAGTTGTCCAGCCCCGTCACGCCCTGGTCGGCGCCCCACTCGCTGATCGCGGCGGCGGTCTCGCGGAACTCCTCCCAGGTCCAGGTCGCGTCGTCGGGCAGCTCCTGGCCGGAGGCCTCGAGCAGGTCGAGGTTCACGCCGACGGAGAAGATCCCGATCCCGAGCGGGGCGCCGACCAGCGTGCCGTCGGCGAGACGGCCGGTGTCCAGCACCTTCGCGTCCATCGCCGAGAGGTCGAGCGCGTCGCCCAGGCTCTCGAGGTCCAGCAGCGCCCCGCGCGTCCCGTAGGAGTCGATGTACGCCTCGTCCATCTGCAGCAGGTCCGGCATGTCGCCGCCGGCGGTCTGGGTGGCGAGCTTGTCCCAGTAGCCGGTCCACTCGCTGTACTCGGGCTCGACGGCGATCTCCGCGTTCTGCGCGGTGAACAGGTCCAGCGCCTCCTGGGTCATGGTCTGGCGCAGGTCGCCGCCCCACCAGTAGATGCGCACCGCGCTCGTGTCCTCGCCGCCGCCTCCGTCGGAAGGGGCGTTCGGCCCGCACGAGGCGAGGGCGGGGACCGCGCCGGCGGCGGCGAGGAGGGCGAGGGTCCGGCGCCTCGTGAGCTGCGGACGTCGGGTGTGCGAGGGACGTGGGGTGGACATGGGGCCTCCGAGGGTGAGCGTCATTGCCAGGCCGCAGGAAGAAACGTGCCAACCAGGGTGGGAAAACGCTAACCCCACGGACCCCTGCAATGCGACCCCCTGGGCCGCATCGGCGATCGCCGGGACTCGAGAGGCTGGGAGCCCGCGTGCCGCTCGTCCGCGGGGCCGACGGGCCGGCGCGCGGGGAGGTCGCCCTCGCGCCGCGCTCGGTCACGACCTTCACCGCGCCCCGGGGCTGAGCCCGGCGCACGTCGGACGGGCTCAGCGGCCGCAGAGGTGCCGCAGCAGCACCGCTCCGTGCCGGGGGATGCGCACGTCGATCGCGGTCGAGCCCGGGGCGACGCCCCGGGCCGCATCGGACTGCACGGCGACCGGCCGGGTGCTCACCGCCGTGCCGCTCCACAGCTCGGTGACCTCTCCGTCGAGGACGGCCGGGAGGCCCACGTCCTGGCTGTCCAGCGCGACGCTCAGCTCCTCCTCGCCGAGGTTGAACGCCGCGACGTACTGCTCGCCGTCCGGTCCGTCGGCCGTCCACAGCACGAGCGGGCCCTCCCGGAACACCTCCCGGTTCCCCTGCGAGGCGGCGTGCACGGCGAGCACGTCGGCGTTGCGCAGCAGCGCGATGGTCGACGGGTCGGAGGCGGGCAGGTCGCCGCCCACCATGAGCGGGGACCGGGCGATCACCCACAGCGTCATCAGCGTGATCTGCTCCTCGACGGTGAGCAGGCAGTCGCGGGGCTCGCCGCGCTCGGCGCGGACACCGATCCGCCCCAGCGGGAGCATGTCCCCGTCCGGCCATCCGTCGGGGCGGGCGTGCGGGGCCCAGCGCGCGAAGCGGGCGAAGTTCGCCTCGACGTCCTCCCATCGGTCCCACAGGTCGTCGCAGATCCGCCACATCGTGGCGTGCTCGCGCAGGTGGGCGAGGCGGGCCAGGGACAGGTCGCGGCCGGGGGAGAGGCTCAGCTGCATCGGCCGTCCGCAGCGGTCGATCGCCCGGGAGAACGCCTCGATCTCGGCGCTCTGGTAGGGCCAGAGCATGTCGTCGACCTTGAGGAAGTCCACGCCCCAGGAGGCATGGAGCGCGAGCACCGAGTCGTAGTACGCGCCCGCTCCGGGCACCGCGTGGTCGATGCCCACCATGTGCGGGTTCCACTCGCAGCTGTTCGTGGGGTCGGCGATGTCGACGGCGCGCAGCTCCGTGCCCAGCACCGGGGTGTTCGCCGCGACCGCGCGCCGCGGGATCCCTCGCATCACGTGGATCCCCAGGCGCAGCCCGAGCGCGTGGAGCTGCCGCGCGAGGGGTGCGAATCCTGCCCCGTCGGCGGCGCTCGGGAAACGGACCGGATCCGGCAGGAGCCGGCCGTGCTCGTCCATGACCAGCGGCGCCTCCTCGTTGTAGCCGTGGGAGCGGGCCGAGGGATCGGACCAGTCGATGTCGATCACCACCGTGTCCCAGCCGAAGGGCAGCAGGTGCTCGGCGAGGAAGCGGGCGTTGGCGAGCACCTCCTCCTCGGTGACGGTGGTGCCGAAGCTGTCCCAGGAGTTCCATCCCCTCGGAGGGCGGGACGAGTCCGGCTGGGGGAGGGCGAAGGGGTCGACGGTCATGGCGAGGGCTCCTCAGGAGGGAGGGACGGAGGGGCGACAGGACAGCAGGTCGGAGGGACGGCGGATCGGAGGGGCCGCAGGACAGCAGGTCGGAGGGACGGCAGATCGGACGGGCCGCAGGACAGCAGGACGGAGGGACGGGACGGGCTGCGGGGAGCGCGCGATGCCGGGGGCGAGCTGGGCGGCCGGGGGCGCTCACGCCCCCAGCAGCCGGTCCACGTAGTCGTTGCGGAACACCCGGTCAGGGTCCAGCCGGTCCCGCAGCGCCCGGAAGCGCTCCAGGTCCGGGTACTGCGCGCGGACGACCTCCGGGTCGAGGGCGAAGACCTTCCCCCAGTGGGGACGGGGTGCGAAGGGCTCGAGCCGCTCCTCGATCTCGGGCAGCAGCGCCGCGACCTCGGCGGGGCGCTGCTTCCAGGTGAAGTGCACGCAGGCGCTGTCGCGGTGCTGGGCCGGCGAGAGCCACAGGTCGTCCGCGGCGACGGTCCGCACCTCGGAGGCGTGCAGCAGCGGCCGGATCCGCTCCCCGAGCGGCATCACCGCTGCGAGCGCCGCACCGATCCTCTCGCGCGGCACGAAGTACTCCGACTGGATCTCCTCCCCGCTGGACGGGGTGAACTCGAGACGGAAGTGCGGCAGACGCTCGTGAGCGGGCCCCGGCTCTCCGGTCTGGTCGGTGCAGAAGTCGGCCGGCATCCCCGGCAGCGGGTGCACGGCGGTGCGTGCCCGTCGGCCTCCCAGCCAGTGCTCCGGCAGCGTCTCGTCCTCGTCCACGCGCTGCTTCACCCAGGCCTGGGCGATGTGGCCGTCCCAGTGGTGGAACAGGCTCACGCTCGTGCCGGCCCCGAGCATCTCCGCGAGGCTCCCCTCGTCCATCCGCGAGGCGGGGAGGTCGAGGTGGACGGTCTGCCGCATCGGGGCGGCCGGCACGAGGTCGAGGGTCAGGTGCGTGAGGATCCCGAGGGCGCCGAGGGAGAGCACGGCCCCGGCGAAGATCTCGGGGTCCTCGTCCCGGGAGAGGCTCAGCAGATCGCCGCCCGCCGTGACCAGCTCGATCCCCCGGACCGAAGAGGCCAGCGAGCGGGACGCGTTGCCCGAGCCGTGGGTGCCGGTGGCGCTCGCCCCGCCCACCGAGATGTGCGGCAGCGAGCCCATGTTCCCCGGCGCCAGCCCGGCCGCGTGCGCAGCGAGGGCGAGCTCGCCGTAGCGCACCCCGGCCGCGACCCGGGCCGTTCGTGCCTCGGTGTCGAGCTCGATGTCGGGCGGCATCGCCGCGAGGGTCACCAGCGGCCCGTCCGAGGCGGCGACCTCGGAGAAGGAGTGCCGGGTGCCGAGCGCACGGATCCTGTCGGCGCCGGCCACGATCTCCTGCAGCCGCGGGACCGACGTCGGGGCGTGCAACGGGCCGGGACCGTAGTCCACGGTCCCCGACCAGCTGAGGCCGGGGACCTGGAGGGCGGGGTCGGGGGTGCTCGAGGTGGGCATCATCGCTCCGGTGGGTGAGGCATCGTGTGGGGCCGGTGCCCGGCCGCCGGCGAGAAATGTCCCGGGAGGACTCATGCGGGGCGCGGGATGAGTCCTCCCGGCACATTACCGGCGGGGGACGGGCAGGGCGGGCGGCGGGCGGCGCATGTCGAGCGGCCGAGGGGCGCGGGACCGGGCAGGGGCCGCGGCGGCCCGATCCCGCGGCGCGGGCAGCGAAGATGGGCGAATGGTGCCGTCAGAAGACCACCTTTGCTGCGCGCGGCACCGGGAGCCGTTCGGTCCGGGCTGTGACGGCCCGGGAGCCGTTCGGTCCGGGAAGTGACGGCCTGGGCTGTGCCGGTCTGGGAGCCGTTCGGCCCGGGCGGTGCCGGCCCGGGAGCGGCCCGCCCCGGCCAGGCTGGATCCGCCCCGGCGACGTGTCGGGGCGGGATCCTCCCCGCGCCTCAGAACCCCTGGGCGAGGCGGTGGTAGACCTGGTTGGTGCGCAGCTCCTGGGTGAAGGAGCGCACGGTCGTGGACTCGTCGATGACGGCGAGCTCGATCCCGCCGATCGTGGCGAGGTCCTCCCACACCTCCAGGCCCAGCGCCGTGCTCATCACCGTGTGATGGGCGGCGCCCGCGGTCAGCCAGCACTCGGCGGAGGTGGCGAAGTCCGGGGCCGGCTCCCACACGGCGCAGGCCACCGGCAGCTGCGGCAGCTCCTCGTCGGGCTCGACGACCTCGACCACGTTGGCGACCAGTCGGAACCGCTCGCGCATGTCGGACAGGGCCACGACCACCGCGGGCCCCGCGTCGGCCGAGAACTTCAGCCGCACCGGGTCCTCGCGGTCCCCGATCCCCAGCGGGTGGATCTCCAGCGACGGCCTGCGCGTGGTGAGGGAGGGGGAGACCTCGAGCATGTGAGCGCCGAGGATCTTCTCCTTCCCCGGCGTCAGCTCGTAGGTGTAGTCCTCCATGAGGGAGGCGCCGCCGCGCAGGCCGTGGCCCATCACCGCGGCGACCCGCACCAGGATCGCGGTCTTCCAGTCGCCCTCGGCGCCGAAGCCGTAGCCGTCGGCCATGAGGCGCTGGACCGCGAGGCCCGGCAGCTGACGCAGCCCGCCGAGGTCCTCGAAGTTCGTGGTGAAGGCGCCGAAGCCGCCCTCCTCGAGGAAGCGTCGCAGGCCCAGCTCCTGGCGGGCCCCGTAGCGCAGGGACTCGTGGCGCTCCCCGCCGCGGCGCAGCTCGGGCGCGACGTCGTAGAGGGTCTCGTACTCGGCCACGAGCTCGTCGACCGCGGTGTCCTCGACGGCGTCCACCACGGCGACCAGGTCGTTCACGCCCCAGGTGTTCACCGAGACGCCGAGCCGCAGCTCGGCCTCGGTCTTGTCGCCCTCGGTGACGGCGACGTTGCGCATGTTGTCGCCGAAGCGGGCGAGCTTCAGGGAGTGCATCTCCGCCCAGCCGGTCGCGGCGCGGGCCCAGCGGCCGATCCTGCCCTGCACGGTCGGATCGCTCGCATGGCCGACGACGGTCTTGCGGTCCACGCCGAGCCGCGTGGCGATGTAGCCGAACTCGCGGTCGCCGTGCGCGGCCTGGTTGAGGTTCATGAAGTCCATGTCGATCGTGGACCAGGGGAGCTCCACGTTCGCCTGGGTGTGCAGGTGCAGCAGCGGCGTGGCCAGCGCGTCCAGGCCCTGGATCCACATCTTCGCCGGCGAGAAGGTGTGCATCCACGCGATCACGCCCACACAGGCGGGGTCGGCGTTGGCGGCCAGGGCCGTCTCGCGGATCGCGTCGCGGTCGGTGAGCACGGGCTTCCACACGATCCGCACCGGTACCTCGGAGGCGGCGTCGAGCGTGTCGGCGATCGTGCGGGACTGGGCGGCGACCTGCTCGAGGGTCTCCGGGCCGTACAGCCCCTGGCTGCCGGTGAGGAACCAGATCTCGCGGGTCTCGAAGGGGTTCTGCATGGTGGGGTCCTCGTCTCTGAGTGGGATCGGTGCGGCCGACGTGTCGGCGGAGCGGTGGGAGCGGGTGGCGGAGGCGACGGGCGGAGCGGCCGACGGCCAGAGCGGCTGACGGGCGGAGCGGCTGACGGGCGGAGCGGCTGACGGGCGGAGCGTCTGACGGGCGGAGCGTCTGACGGACGGGCGGCCGACGGGCGGAGCCGACCGCGGGACGTGTCAGCGCTGGCCGTAGACGTTCTGGTAGCGGTCGAAGAGGGAGTCGACGAGCTCGCCCGGGATGGGCAGCGGCTCGCCGAGCTGGCGGGAGACGTGCACGGTGCGTGCGACCTCCTCGCACATCACCGCCGCCTTCACCGCATCGCGCGCGTCCTTGCCGATGGTGAACGGTCCGTGGTTCTGCATGAGCACGGCGCGGGAGCGGGAGGAGCGCAGGGTCTCGACGATGCCGCGGCCGATCGAGTCATCGCCGATCACGGCGAAGGGGCCGACGGGGATCGGGCCGCCGAACTCGTCGGCCATCATCGTCAGCACGCAGGGGATCTCCTCGCCGCGCGCCGCCCAGGCGGTCGCGTAGGTGGAGTGGGTGTGCACCACCCCGCCCACCTGGTCCAGGTGCGCATAGACGTAGGCGTGGGCGGCGGTGTCCGAGGAGGGCGAGAGCGCATCGGGCGTGCCGTCGAGGATCTTCGCGCCGTCGAGGGTGCACACCACCATCGCCTCGGGGGTGAGGTCGTCGTAGGAGACTCCCGAGGGCTTGATGACGAACAGCCCGGGCAGGTCGTCCGGCAGGTCCGGGACCCGCTCGGAGACGTTCCCGGCGGTCCAGACCACCAGGTCGTTCCGGGGCAGCTCGGCGTGCAGGGCGGCGACGCGCTCGCGGGTCGCGGCGACGGCGCGCCGCGCGGCGTCGGGCAGCTCGTCCAGGACGAGGGTCATGGGGGTTCCTTCCGGTGAGGGACTGCGGAGTCGTCGACGTCCGCACGAGGGGCGGGTGTCCGACGGCACCCGGGGCGGGTGTCCGACGAGCTCGAGGGGCGGGTGTCCGACGGCGTCCCGGGCGGGCGGCCGAAGGGGGGTGAGGGGTGGGGGACCGGCGGTCTTCACGGGGCGGGGCGCCGACCGGGCAGGCGGGGCGGGACGTGCGCCGGCGACTGACGGGATGCGCCGAGCAGCCGTCGGCCGAGGGTCAGCCGAGCACGTCCCCGGCCTGCCTGGCGAGGGGCAGGCCGCCGCGATAGGCGTCGAGCCAGGTCGAGTGCCCTGCGGCGCCCGCGGGGTCGGGCTCGAGCGTCGTGAGGGCCTGCCCCGCGAACACGACCTCGTCGAGATAGGCGCTGAGGGACTGCGCGTCCCCGGCGCTGCCGGCGGTGGCGTCCTCGGAGCCGGTGCCGCCACCTGTCCCGTCCCCGTCCCCGTCCCCGTCCCCGGCGACGGCGGCGGTGCGGGCGGCGTGCGCGGCGAGCAGGGCCATGCCCCAGGCGCCGCCCTCGCCGGCCGACTCGCCGAGCGCGACGGGCACCCCGAGCGCGTCGGCGAGCACCTGCTGGGCGACGCCGCGGGTGCGGAAGATGCCGCCGTGGGCGTACATGACGTCCAACCGCACGCCCTCGTCCTTCAGCAGCGCCTCCATCCCCACGGCCAGTGCCCCGAAGGCGCCGTAGAGCTGGGCGCGCATGAAGTTCTCGAGGGTGAAGCGCGCCGCCTGCTCGCGCACCAGGAGCGGACGGCCGGAGGCGACGCCGGTCTGGTGCTCGCCCGAGACGTAGTTGTAGGTGAGCACCCCGCCGGCGTCGGCGTCCCCGTCGGCGCCCGCGGAGAACAGGGTCCCGTAGAGCTCCTCGGGGGACTGCGGGGCGCCCACGAGCTCGGCGAAGCGGGCGAAGAGGCCCAGCCAGGCGTCGAGGTCGGTGGTGCAGTTGTTCGTGTGGATCATCGCCACCGGATCGCCCGACGGGGTCGTGACCAGGTCGATCTCCTCGCGCGGCCCGGACAGCGGCCCCTCGAGCACCACCATCGCGAAGGCGCTCGTGCCGGCCGAGACGTTGCCGGTGCGAGGCTCCACGGCCTGGGTGGCGACCATGCCGGTGCCGGCGTCGCCCTCGGGCGGGGCGGCGAGCGCGCCGGGCTGCAGCGTGCCCGTCGGATCGAGCAGGGCGGCGCCCTCGGCGGTGAGGCGGCCGGCATCCTGACCGGCGACCAGCACCTCGGGCAGCAGGTCCGGCAGGGACCAGGGCATCTCCGCGAACGGTGCGAGCGCGGCGACGCGCTCCAGCAGCTCGGCGTCGAAGGCGTCCCCCGAGGCGGCGATCGGGAACATGCCGCTCGCATCGCCCACGCCGAGCACCTTCCGGCCCGTGAGGCGGCGGTGCACGTAGCCGGAGAGGGTGGTGACGTGGTCGATGCCGTGCACGTGCTCCTCGCCCTGCGTCACGGCGTGCAGCAGGTGGGAGACGCTCCAGCGCAGCGGGATGTTCAGGCCGACGGTCTCGCTGAGCAGGGCCGCCGCCTCGGTCGTGAAGGTGTTGCGCCAGGTGCGGAACTCGGCGAGCTGCTCGCCGTCGGCGTCGAAGGCGAGATAGCCGTGCATCATCGCGGAGACGCCGAGGCCGCCGAGGCCGGTGAGCTCGACGCCGTGGTGCTCGCGCACCGCGCGGGCGAGGTCCGCGTAGCAGTCGCGCACCCCCGCCCACACCGCGTCCAGCGAGTAGGTCCAGGTCTCGCCCACGAGCTCGTTCTCCCAGGCGTGGGAGCCGGTGGCGAGGACGGCGCCCGTATCGTCGATCAGGGCGGCCTTGATGCGGGTGGAGCCCAGCTCGATCCCGAGGTGGGCCCCGCCCTCCGCGATCAGGGTGGCGGCGCCGTCCCCGCCGGGCGCGGGGGCGGGAGACTGGTCGGAGGACACGTCGGCGTGCGTCATGGGATCACTGAATCAGGAGACCGGGGCGATGTCAACGTTCACATCGGGGTGTCCGGGCCGTGGACGGGGAAGCCCGCGCGGAGGCTCTGCCCCAGTGCTCCGCTCGGCGGTCTCGCCCGGCAGCCGGGATCAGTGCGTCCGCTCGGGCCGCGTCGAGCGGCGCACCACCAGCCGTGGCGCGAGGGCCGGCGGCGGGGGACCCGGCTCTGCTGGACGCTCCAGCAGCTCCAGCAGCCGGTGCAGCGCGAGTCGGCCCAGCTCCGCGAAGGGCTGGGAGACCGTGGTCAGCGAGGGGATCAGATACTCGGCGCCGACGGTGTCGTCGAAGCCCACCACCGCCACGTCCTCCGGCACCCGCAGCCCCAGCTCGTGCAGGGCGTGCAGGGCGCCGATCGCCATCATGTCGTTCGCCGCGAAGATCGCCCCGGGCCGGTCCGCGGCGAGCAGCTCGTGCGTCAGCTCGTAGCCCGATCTGGGCGTCCAGTCGCCTGACGTGGTCGCGGCGCCCTCGAGTCCGAGCTCCTCGGTCGCCTCCAGGAAGCCGTCCAGGAGGGCGCGGGCGTCGAACCAGTCCGTGGGGCCGCTCAGGTGCGCGACCGTGCGCACGCCCGTGCGGACCAGGTGCTCGACCACCGCGTGCGCTCCGCGCTGCTGGTCCACGCCCACCACCTCGGCGGCGGCGCTCGCGGAGGACTGCGCCGAGACCGCCAGGACGGGGATCGTCGCGGCCGCCGCGGCGACGACCGGCTGCATGCCCTCGTGCGCTGCGACGACGAGGATCCCGTCGACCCCCGAGCCGATCAGGTCGCCGCCCGGCGTCCCACCCTCGCGGCATCCTGGGCCGACGGTGGTCAGCAGCACCGAGTAGCCCGCCTCGCGGGCCGCGGTCTCGATCGCGGTGACCGTCTCCGAGGGGCCGAAGAGCGAGGACCCGTCCGTGAGCAGGCCGATCTGGGCGGAGCGAGCGGTCTTCAGGGCGCGAGCGGCGCGATTGGGGGTGTAGCCGGTCTCGGCGATCGCGGCGAGCACCCGTTCACGGGTCTCGGGCCGGACGATCCCCGGCTCGTTGAGCACGCGGGAGACGGTCTGGTAGGAGACCCCGGCACGGCCGGCGACGTCGGCCATCGACGGGCGGCGCGACGGCGGGCTCATGGCGTCCTCCTCGCGGACGGTCGGTGAAGCGGCACTCTACTGGGCGATGACCTGCACGGATCGTCCCGTCCGGCGCTGGACGGGCGGCGGCGCGGCACTGACCGCACAGGCGTCGTTGCCGCATCGTGACAGGCGGCGCGCGGGCGGCCGGTTGACAGGTGCGTCGATGTGAACGTTATCATCCTGGCGATCGACGCCACCGACGGCGTCGGACGAATCGGTCACGGGACCACGGACGGTCCCGCGACACCCCCGCCGAGGAACGGCCGGCCCCGCAGGGCGAAGCTGCCTGCGGGAATCGCTGCGCCGCCCGCGGCTCCCCGCGCCCTCCCGGTGCGGACGACGTCGACGAGGAGAGATCCATGCACAACCGCAGAAGCTTCATCCTGGGCGGCTCCGCCGCGGCGGCCGCGCTCGGGCTGGCCGCCTGCGGGGGAGAGGGCGCCGGATCCGGCGGTCCCGACCCCGACGCCGCGCCCGAGGACCTCACCGTCGGCGTCGCGATGCCCACGCAGACCTACGAGCGCTGGGTCGCCGACGGCAACAACATCAAGAAGGGCCTCGAGGACGCCGGCTACACCGTCGACATGCAGTACGCCGACGATGACATCCCCACCCAGCAGCAGCAGATCGACCAGATGATCACCTCGGGCGTCGCCGCTCTGCTGATCGCCTCGATCGACGGCGCGTCCCTCTCCGCCCAGCTCGACGCGGCCGCCGCCGCGAGCATCCCGGTGGTCGCCTACGACCGTCTGCTCACCGACAGCGAGAACGTCGACTTCTACGTCACCTTCGACAACTACGAGGTGGGCGTCAACCAGGCGAACTCGCTCCTGTTCGGCCTGGGCCTGCTCGACGAGAGCTTCGAGCCCGCGTCGGACGCCCCCGAGGGCCCGCTGAACGTCGAGCTGTTCGCCGGCTCCCTCGACGACAACAACGCCCACCTGTTCTGGCAGGGCGCGATCGACACCCTCCAGCCCTTCTTCGACGACGACACCCTCGCGGTGCCCTCGGGGCAGATGGACATCGACCAGGCCGCCACCCAGCGCTGGGAGCAGGAGACCGCGCAGAAGCGCATGGAGAACCTCCTGACCACGCACTACAACGGCGGCGAGGAGCTCTCCGGCGTGCTCGCCCCCGCCGATCCGCTCTCCCGCGGCATCATCAACGCGCTCCAGAACGCTGGCCTCGGCCCCACCATCGAGGAGGGCCTGCCGATCGTCACCGGTCAGGACGCGGAGATCGCCTCGATCAAGCTGATCGCCGACGGCATCCAGTCCTCGACCATCTTCAAGGACACGCGCGACCTCGCCGAGCAGGCGATCGTCGCGACCACGGCGTTCCTCGAGGGCGACGAGCCCGAGGCGAACGACACCGACACCTACGACAACGGCGTGAAGGTCGTCCCCTCCTACCTGCTCGAGGTCCAGATGGTCCTGGCCTCGAACTACGAGGAGATCATGGTCGACTCCGGCTACTACACCGAGGAGCAGGTGGAGTCCGGTCAGCTCTGAGATGGTTCGCCGACGTACTGCCGAGGAACGAGGCGGTAGGAGGCGGACCCAAGAGTGGAGTTCGCCGACGTACTGCCGAGGAACGAGGCGGCAGGAGGCGGACCCAGAGACTCCGGCCCGCACCGAAGCACCGGCGAGGTCCCGGCGGCGCGCCGCGCCCCGGGACCTCCTCCCGCCCGAAGGAGGGCTCTGTGGACGATGTCATCCTCGAGATGAGGTCAATCACCAAGAAGTACCCCGGCGTCACCGCGCTGAAGGACGTGTCGCTGACCGTGCGCGACGGGGAGATCCATGCGATCTGCGGCGAGAACGGCGCCGGGAAGTCGACCCTGATGAAGGTGCTCTCCGGCGTGGAGCCGGCCGGCACCTACGAGGGCGAGATCCGCTTCGGCGGACGCCCCGTCAGCTTCGCCGACGTCAACGACTCCGAGGCCGAGGGGATCGTGATCATCCACCAGGAGCTCGCCCTGGTGCCCTACCTCTCCGTCGCCGAGAACATCTTCCTCGGCAACGAGCAGGCCACCGGCGGCGTGATCAGCTGGCACGAGACCAATGCCCGCGCCGCCGAGCTCATGCGGCGGGTGGGGCTGGACGAGAACCCCGTGACCCCCGTCGGCTATCTCGGGGTCGGCAAGCAGCAGCTGGTGGAGATCGCCAAGGCGCTCTCGAAGAACGTGCGCCTGCTGATCCTCGACGAGCCCACCGCGGCGCTGAACGACGACGACTCCGAGCATCTGCTCGGGCTCATCCGCGGGCTGCAGGAGGAGGGTGTCACCAGCATCATCATCAGCCACAAGCTCGGCGAGGTCGCCGCCGTCGCCGATTCCACCACGGTCATCCGTGACGGCTCGACGATCGAGACGATCGACATGCAGGTTCCCGAGGCGGAGCGTCCGCGCCTGATCCCGCGCCTGATCAAGGGCATGGTGGGACGGGACATCGACAACCTCTTCCCGGAGCGCTCCGCCGAGATCGGCGAGGAGGTGTTCCGGATCGAGGACTGGCACGTCACCCATCCCACCCAGCCCGGCCGCGTGCTGGTCGACGGCGCGTCGCTGAGCGTCCGCGCCGGCGAGGTGGTCGGCATCGCGGGCCTCATGGGGGCCGGACGCACCGAGCTGGCCATGAGCGTCTTCGGCCGCTCCTACGGCAGGGACATCCGCGGCACCGCCCACATGCACGGCAGGCCTGTCGCGCTGCGGGACGTGGCCGACGCGATCGACCAGGGCATCGCCTACGTCTCCGAGGACCGCAAGCACTACGGGCTCAACCTCATCCAGGACATCCGCACCAATGTCACCGCGGCGGCGCTGTCGAAGGTGACCCGGCGGTCCGTGATCGACGGCAACGAGGAGATCGCGGTCGCCGAGCGCTACCGGAAGTCGCTGAACATCAAGACGCCGACGGTGATGGCGACCGTCGGCAAGCTCTCGGGCGGCAACCAGCAGAAGGTCGTGCTCAGCAAGTGGCTGTTCACCGAGCCGGACCTGCTGATCCTCGACGAGCCCACGCGCGGGGTCGACGTCGGCGCCAAGTACGAGATCTACACGATCATCAACGAGCTCGCCGAGGCGGGCAAGGCCATCATCGTCATCTCCTCGGAGCTTCCCGAGGTGATGGGTCTGGCCGATCGCATCTACACGCTGTCCGCGGGCCGGCTCACCGGCGAGGTCGCCGCCGCGGACTTCACCCAGGAGCGCCTCATGGAGCTCATGACCCGGGAGAGGGAGTGAACAGGCCCGATGGCCGGAACCACTGACATCAAGGAGCTGCTCACGCGCAACATGCGCTCGAGCGGCATCTACATCGCCTTCGTCGCGATCGTGCTGCTGTTCACGATCCTCACCGGCGGCGCGCTGCTGAGCCCAGGGAACCTCACCAACCTGGTGCTGCAGTACTCCTACATCCTGATCCTCGCCATCGGCATGGTGCTGATCATCGTGGGCGGTCACATCGACCTGTCCGTCGGCTCGGTGGTCGCGCTGACCGGCGCGGTCGCGGCGGTCGTGGTGATCGGCAACGGCATGCCCTGGTGGCTCGGCGTGCTCGCCGCGCTCGCCACCGGCGTGCTGGTCGGGCTGTGGCAGGGCTTCTGGGTCGCGTACGTCGGGATCCCCGCCTTCATCGTGACCCTTGCGGGCATGCTGATCTTCCGCGGCCTGACCATGCAGGTGCTCGGCAACGTCTCCCTCTCGCCGTTCCCGCGCGAGTACCAGTTCATCTCCGGCGGCTTCCTCAACGGGCTGATGGGCGGGTACGGGTACGACGCCTTCACCCTGTTCCTCGCCGCCGCGCTGATCGTGGTGTTCGTGATCCAGCAGTACCGAGGCCGTCTCGCGAAGCTGAAGTACCAGCAGCAGGTCGAGGCGCTGCCGCTGTTCTGGCTGAAGAACGCCCTGATCGCGGCCGTGGTCATGGCCTTCGCCTGGCAGCTCGCCAACGCGCGCGGACTGCCCGTGGTGCTCGTGCTGCTCGCGGCGCTGATCCTGATCTACGGCTTCATCAGCCAGCGCACGATCTTCGGCCGGCACATCTACGCCATGGGCGGCAACCTCCAGGCGGCGAAGCTCTCGGGCGTGAAGGTGCGCCGCGTGAACATGTGGCTGTTCATCAACATGGGCCTGCTGTCCGCTGTCGCGGGCATCGTCTACTCGGCGCGCTCCAACAGCGCACAGCCCGGGGCCGGCAACATGTTCGAGCTCGACGCGATAGCCGCGGCCTTCATCGGCGGTGCCGCGGTGACCGGCGGCATCGGCAAGGTCCAGGGCGCGATCATCGGCGGCCTGATCATGGCGGTGATGTCCAACGGCATGCAGATCATGGGCATCGACCAGTCGACGCAGTCCGTGGTGCGCGGCGTGGTGCTCGTGCTGGCCGTGGCCTTCGACGTCTACAACAAGAAGCGGGCCTCGGCGGGCAGCTGAGCCGGTGGGGGCGCGGCGCCGGTCAGGCGCCCGCCCTCACGCGGTGACCGTCCCCGCCCGGCGCGTGCCTCCCGCCCGGCGCGCGGGCTGACCGGAGCCGCCGCGTAAACCCTCTTCGGAGGCCGCACGCGGCGGCCCGGCGCTCGCGGTGTCTCCGCCCGCAGTGTTGACGGTCACGTTACAACGATGTAATTTGTAGGCAGCACTCGAAGACCCCCTGGGCGCGAGCACGCGGTGACGCCGCGCGCTCGGCTCGCCACGAAGAGGTGGACCGCATGACTCTCGGTTCTTCCCGTACTTCCAGCACGTCCCGCGCCGGTCGCGCCGGTGCCCGCCCGGGCCCGTCCCTCGGACGGCTCGCCCTCGCGCCGGGCGACGACCCCTCCGTCGATCACGAACGGGCCGACGTGCCCCGCGGCGGCGCGGGGGAGCTCCCCCGCGTCGGGCGGGTCCCGACCACCTCGAGCCGCCGCCGGGCCCGGCGGGCCCGGCGCTCCGACCCCGATGGAGAGATGAGATGAGCAATCGTCCGCCCCGCCCAGTCCCGGACCGCCCCGCAGCGGGTCCGACGGTCAGCCGACGACGGGTGCTCGGAGCCGGAGCGCTCGCCGCCACGGCGCTGCCGCTGGCCGGCTGCTCCTCCCCGCTGGCCGCCGGTCTGTTCGGGTCCGAGCTGAACCCCGAGACGATCGTCTACTGGAACCTTTTCGGCGGCGGCGACGGCGTGCGCATGCAGGACATGCAGCAGGGCTATCGCGACCGGTTCGGCCAGGACTCCCTGCAGGCCACGACCCTCACCTGGGGCAACCCGTACTACTCGAAGGTCACGCTCGCCACCGTCGGCAACCAGCCGCCGGACGTCGCGGTCGCGCACCTCACCCGGGCCAAGCCGCTGTGGAGCGGCGGGCTGCTGGACCCGATCACCGAGGAGGACCTCGCCGGGGTCGGGCTGTCCTCGGCGTCCTTCAACCCGCAGGCCTGGGAGGCGCAGCGCACCGACGACCAGAACATCGCGATCCCGCTGGACACCCATCCGTTCACGCTCTTCTACCACCGCGAGGTGTGCGAGCAGGCAGGCCTCCTCGACGCCGACGGGCTGCTCGTGGATCTCTCCGGCCTGGACGCGTTCGAAGCGGCGCTGGCCGAGATCAGCGCGGTCACCGGCGGCACCGCGATCACCGTCGCGAACGTCTCCGAGACCTCCACGCCCTGGCGGTTCTTCTGGACGCTGTACAACCAGCTCGAGGGCGCCACCCCGTTCCTCTCCGACGACGGCGCGACCATCAGCGTGGACGACGCGGCCTTCCTCGAGGTGATGAGCACGATCCGGTCGTGGGTGGAGCAGGGCTGGCTCAACAGCGCCCTGGACTACGCCACCTCCCAGACCACGATGTTCACCGGGAACGCCGGCTTCTACCTGCAGGGCGAATGGGAGATCGCCACCGCCCAGTCCATCGACGGGCTCGACTTCGGGATGGCGCCGATCCCGCAGCTCTTCGACAAGCCGGCGGTCCAGGCCGACTCCCACACCTTCATCCTGCCGCGCAAGGAGCGCACTCCTGCCCAGCGGCGGCAGGCCATGGAGTTCATCCGGGCCATGATCGACCAGAGCATGATCTGGGCCGAGGGCGGCCACATCCCCGCCTTCCTCCCCACCGCCGAGAGCGAGGAGTTCCTCGCCCTCGAGCCCCAGCGCCACTACGCCGCGGCCGCGGACCACGCCGTCTACGACGATCCCGCCTGGTACGGCGGCTCGGGATCGACCTTCGAGGACACCGTCGGCGCGCAGCTGGGGCTGGTCCAGCAGGGGGTGCTCACCCCCGAGCAGGCCCTGAGCGCGATCAGGAGTCAGCTCGCGGTCTACACCTCGACACCCAGCCCCCTCTGACCCGGAAGGCGTCTCCATGACCACCGTGTCCCACACCGCGCCCGCGGCCCGCGCGGCAGCGCCGCCGCGCCGTGCCCAGGGCGGGAAGGTGCGGCGTCGCACGCCGCAGGCCTGGCTCTTCCTCGCACCGTTCGCCGTCGCCTACCTCGCCTTCATGGTCGGCCCAACGATCTGGATGTTCGTCGCGAGCTTCTTCAACAGCTCGACCGTCCACGCCGGGCTCGGCACCTTCGCCGGGTTCGACAACTATCTGGAGATGTTCGGCCGCGACGACTTCTGGTCCTCGCTCTGGCACACGCTGCAGTTCACCCTCTACACCGTGCCGCCGCTGGTGGTGCTGTCGTTCGTGTTCGCGGTGCTGACCAACCGTGCCGCCCGCGGCCAGTGGTTCTTCCGCCTGGCGTTCTTCCTCCCGTTCATCCTCCCCTCGGCGACGATCTCGCTGATCTGGGTCTTCATCTTCACCCCGTCCACCGGGCTCTGGTCCCTGCCCGCGACGCTGCTCGGCATGGACCCGGGGGCAGGGATCCTCTCCAGCCCGGGCACCGCGATGATCGGCATCGCGATCGCGACGGTGTGGTGGACGATCGGCTTCAACTTCGTGCTCTACCTCGCGGGCCTCCAGGAGATCCCCCGTGAGCTGTACGAGGCGGCCGCCGTCGACGGCGCCTCTCCCTGGCAGCAGATCCGCAGCATCACGATCCCCCTGCTCCGTCGCACCACCGGCCTGGTGATCCTGCTGCAGATCATCGCCAGCCTGAAGATCTTCGACCAGGTCTTCCTGATGACCAACGGGGGCCCCGGCATCTCCACCCAGGTCTCCCTGGGCCTCATCACGAACACGGCGTTCACGGACAACCGGGTCGGAGCGGCCTCCGCCGCCTCGGTGCTGCTGTTCCTGATCATCCTGGCGATCGCCGTCCTCCAGCAGATCATCAGCCGCATCGGCGCCACGCGAGAGGGGGCCTCCTGACATGGCCATCACCGAGACCCGAGCCGCCGGCCGCAGCGGAATCTCCGCCGACGCGCCCCCTCGTCGCCGCGAGGGCGGCAGATCGGCCTTCACCACGGTCACCCGCGTGGTCCTCATCGTCTGTGCAGTCCTCTGGCTGGTCCCGAGCCTGTTCGCGATCAAGACCTCACTGACCGACAACGGCGTCGCCGCCCTCGGTGCGCAGGAGATCCTCACGGACTTCAGCCCCACCATGGAGTCGTACCTGGACCTGCTGCGTCAGGGGGACATCTGGAACTGGTACCTCTCGAGCTTCCTGACCTCCGTCGTCACGGCGGCCCTGACGCTGCTGTTCGCCTCGATGGCGGCGTTCGCCCTCTCCCGGCTCGAGTTCCGCGGTCGGGCGGTGATCTACCTGCTGATCATCATGGGCCTGATGATCCCGAGCCAGGTGCTCATCGTGCCGCTGTTCCAGGAGCTGCGCGTGATGCAGCTGCTGAACACGTACTGGGCCGTGATCCTTCCCCAGGTCCCCTCGGTGATCGCGGTGTTCATCTTCAAGCAGTTCTTCGACGGGATCCCCAAGGAGCTCGAGGAGGCCGCGCGCGTGGACGGCGCCGGGCTGTGGAGGATCTACTGGGGTGTGATCATGCCGCTGTCGCGCCCGGTGACCGCCGCCGTGGCGATCCTGACCTTCGTGTGGACCTGGAACAACCTGCTGCTGCCGCTGTTCGTGCTGTCCAACCCCAACCTGATGACGATCCCCGTGGGGCTCGCGACGGTCCAGGGCAGCTTCGGGCTGCGCTACGCGGACATCCAGGCCGGTGCCATCCTCGCCGCGCTCCCGCTGGTGGTGCTGTACATGTTCTTCCAGCGCCAGATCGTCGAAGGGGTGACCGGCTCGGGGCTGAAGGGGTGACCGGCTCGGGGCTGAAGGGGTGAGCCGCGGGCCGCGCGCCGGCCGGGGGCGGCGCGAACCGTTGCGAATCTGTGACGGCCGGCACGTTTTACAACGTTAGACTCCTGCCAGCACCGCAGTGAGGCGATGCAGCGTCGCGACGGAGCGACGCCCCTGCACATCACAGGAGATGGACATGTCTCGCAGGAACGAGTTCACCCGCTCATCCCGATCCCTCCGGTCCGCCGGGCTGTCCCGGCGCAGCGCCCTCGGCGTCGGAGGGTTGGCCCTCGCCGGCGGCGCCCTCGCGGCCTGCGGCTCCAACACCGGCGGGCTCACCGGCGGGGGAGGCGGAGGCGGTGGGGACGGGACCGCCCTGTCGCAGTGGTACCACCAGTACGGCGAGGAGGGCACGCAGCAGGCTGCGACCTCCTACGCCGAGGCGTACCCCGATGCCGACGTGAGCGTGAACTGGGTGACCGGCGACTACGCCACCAAGCTCTCCACGGCGCTGCTCTCCGGCGGCGGGGTCGACGTCTTCGAGAACAACGCGATCGCCGTGGACCAGGCCGAGCAGGGTCGCTACGCCGATCTCACGGACGTCATGGAGCCGGTCAAGGACCAGTTCAACGAGGCATCCCTCGGCCCGGTCACGGTCGGCGACCAGATCTGGGGCGTGCCGATGATCGTCGACCCCCAGCACTTCTACTACCGCAAGAGCGTCTTCGAGGACGCCGGCATCGCGGTCCCGGAGACCTGGGAGGACCTCGTCGCCGCCGCTGAGGAGCTCACGACGGACTCCCAGAAGGGCCTGTTCCTGGGCAACAACTTCGACGCCTGCGCCTGGGCGATGGTGTGGGCCGCCGGCGGCACCCCGCTGAACGAGGCGAAGGACGCCGTCGCCTACAACACCCCCGGCTACGCCGAGGGCCTCGGCTCGATCGCCACGATGCAGAAGAACGGGGTGCTCCTCACCGGTGCCCCCTCGGACTGGACCGACCCGGCCGCGTTCTCCTCCGGTCTCGCGGCGATCACCTGGGGCGGATGCTGGGCGCTGCCGGCCCTCGAGGCCGCGCACGACGACATCGGCGTGTTCCCGCACCCTGCCGTCGGCTCCGAGGGATCGCAGGTCGCGTTCATGGGCGGCTGGAACGCGCAGGTCGCCGGCAACTCGGAGAACATCGAGGCGGCCAAGGAGTTCGTGAAGTGGCTGTGGATCGACCAGACGGAGCACCAGACCGACTGGTCCCTGAGCTACGGCTTCCACATCCCGCCGGTGACCGCCACCGCCGACCAGGCCGAGGCCCTCAAATCCGGCAACGGCCTCGAGATCGCGACCATGGCCAAGGAGCTCGGCGTCACCGGGACCCCGGAATGGACCGGCGACATCGACACCCCGCGCGCCGACGCGGTCTCCAACATCCTCAAGAACGGCGCCGACCCCGCGACGGAGCTCGCGGCTGCGGAGGAGGCCAGCAACCGGGCGATCGCCTCGTGAATGCGCAGAGCACGGCCCCGGCCCCCTCCACGGGCCGGCGACCGGCGGCCTCCGGAGCCCCCAGCGGGCCCACCCGCATCAAGGGCAACGGGCTGGCCTTCTGGCTGTTCTTCACCCCGTTCCTCGTGGGCCTGACCGTGTTCACGATCGTGCCGCTGCTGTGGGGCGCGACCCTGAGCCTGTTCGAGGCCCGCGGCACGGTGCTGCCCACCGAGTTCGTGGGCCTGGACAACTTCCGTCACTTCCTCGTCGACACCGCGTTCCTGAAGTCGCTGCGCACCTTCACCGTCTTCGCGCTCTTCATCGTGCCGGTCACGATGGTGTGCTCGCTGGGCCTCGCCGTGCTCATCAACGGCCTGCCCCGCTTCCAGGGCTTCTACCGCTCGGTGTTCTTCCTCCCCACGGCGTGCAGCTACGTGGTGGCCTGCGTGGTGTGGCGGCTCTCGCTGTTCAACGGCCTCGAGTCGGGGATCGTCAACCAGATCCTCGGGGCGCTGGGCATGGACCCGATCGCCGCCTGGCTCTCGGCCTCCCCGTACTGGTGGATCGTGCTGGTCAGCGTGCGGCTGTGGCTCCAGGTCGGCTTCTACATGCTGCTGTTCCTGGCGGGGCTGCAGGCGATCCCGTCCCAGCTGTACGAGGCGGCGGCCGTGGACGGGCTCAGCCCGGGCGGCCTGCGCATGTTCCGGCTGATCACCCTCCCGCAGCTGCGCACCACCTTCGCGGCGGTGCTCCTGCTGCTGCTCATCGCCGCCTTCCAGGCCTTCGACGAGTTCTACAACCTCACCGGCAACAACCCCGAGACGAGGCCGCCGCTCGTGTACCTCTACAACATCGCCCTCGGCTCCCAGCAGGACTTCGGCGCCGGCTCCGCGGGCGCCCTGGTGCTCACCGCGATCATGGTGATCGCCGGGCTGCTGCAGACCTCGTTCATCGGCTTCGGCTCCAACGACGACGGGCGCCCGCGCCGCTTCGGCCTGCGGCGTCGGCGCGGCGCAGGGGGTGGCGGACGATGACGGCCCAGCTCCACATCGTCGGCTCCGGGCGACGCAGCCTCGGCCTGACGCTGCGCTACGTCGTCGCCTCGGTGCTCGCGCTGATCTTCCTCATCCCGTTCTACGCGATGATCAAGACGGCGCTCTCCACCAACGAGGAGATCTACACCAGCGAGTTCACGTTCTGGCCGAGCGATCCGCAGTGGCAGCGGATCCCCGAGCTGCTGAGCGATCCGCTGTTCCTCACGGCGCTGAAGAACTCCGCGATCATGGCCGTGGTCTCGACCTCGCTCACGATCCTGATCGCCTCGCTCGCCGGCTACGCCCTCGCGCGCATCCCGCATCGGGCCGCGAAGCCGATGTTCATCCTGGTGATCGTGGTGCTGCTGGTGCCGGCGGCCACCGCCTTCGTCCCGAACTTCATCATCGTCGCCTCGCTGGGCTGGATCGGGACGCTGCGCGGCCTGATCATCCCGGGGCTGTTCAGCGCGTTCAACGTGTTCCTGTTCCGGCAGTTCTACCTGGGCTTCCCGCGCGAGGTCGAGGAGGCGGCGTACATCGACGGGGCCGGCTTCTTCCGCACCTTCTTCACGGTGGTCTTCCCCAACACGCTGCCCTTCGCCTCGGCGCTGACGGTGCTGGGGCTGATCGGCTCGTGGAACGCGTTCCTGTGGCCGCTCGTCGTGGCCGGCAACGGCACCGGCGCGATGACCGTGCAGATCTATCTCTCCTCCTTCCTCACCGCGCAGACCTTCGACTACGGCGGGCTGTTCATGGCGGCGACGATCAGCCTGATCCCGGTGCTGGTCGTCTTCTTCCTGCTGCAGCGCTATCTGGTCGCCGGCATCGCGGCGACGGGGCTGAAGGGGTGAGCGGGGTCGAGGGCGTGCGCGTCGGGACGACCGGCGCTGCGGCCGACGGCGAGCTCGTCGGCCGCGGCGCCGGCGGCCGGGCGGTCCCGGCCTGGGACGTGCCGCTCGCCGACCCGGCGGTGGTGCGCCTCGAGTATGGCTGGATCGCCTACGGCACGGGGCCCGTGAGCGACGGTCGGGCCATGCCCGCCGCGCTCTCTCGTGATCTCGTGACCTGGGAGGGGATCGGGAACGTGCTCGAGACGCTGGGGCCCGAGGCGGGGGAGTCGTACTGGGCGCCGGAGGTGTGCGAGCGCGACGGCGCCTGGTGGATGTACTACTCCGTCGGCCACGGCGACCGCGGGCACCTGCTCCGGGTCGCCCGGGCCGACAGCCCCGAGGGGCCCTTCCGCGACCAGGGGGTCGTGCTCACTCCGGACGAGCTCTTCGCGATCGACGCCTCGCCCTGCCGCCTGCCCGACGGTCGCTGGTGGCTGTTCTTCGCCCGCGACGTGCTGGAGCACGAGCGGGCGGGCACCCATCTCGCGGGTGCCGAGCTGCTCACCCCGACCACGCTCGGTCCGGTCCACGAGGTGCTCGCCCCGTACGCGGACTGGCAGGTCTTCGCCCACGCCCGTGACATGTACGGGCAGGTGCTGGACTGGCACACGCTCGAAGGGCCGCACGTGCTGGTCGATGGCGACCTGCTGCTGATGACCTTCTCCGGAGGGTCCTGGCAGGGGCCGGGATATCGCACCGCCTGGGCCTGGTCCCGTGCTCCGGAAGGGCCGTGGACGGTGCCCGGAGCGGGCGAGGACGTGCTGCTGCGGACCGACGAGGAGTTCATCGGCCCCGGCCACGACTCCTGCACGTCCGGCCCCGACGGCCGCCCGCTCATCGCCTTCCACGCGTGGGACGAGGCCGCGACCGGACGGTACATGCACCTGAGGGAGCTCGCGGTCGGCACGGACCCTCCGTCCCTGCGCGTCCTGCCCGGCGGTCCTGGCGCCGCCGGTGCGTGATCGGCGCAGAGGCCCCGGCGGCGACGGACTCGTCGTGCGCCCTCGGCACCGGGAGGAGGTCGTGATCGGGGAGGTGACGACCCCGAGGAGCTGACATCCGCCCCTTTGACGCCGCGAAGATCACAGAGGTTTGCCTTACCTCGGGCCCCTCGCATGGGATGGGAGAACGGTCGTCGACAGGCGGCGGCCCTCGTCCCGCAGGAGGCAGCCCATGACGATCCTCGAGCACACGATCGTGATGGGCGGGAGCGTGGCCGGGCTGCTCGCCGCAGCGGCTCTCGCCCCGCACAGCCGGACCGTCACGATCGTCGATCGGGACGAGCTGCCGACCGACGGGCCCGCCGCGTTCGCACCGCGCCGCGGCGTCCCCCAGGCCGGGACGGTCCACCGTCTCCTCGCCCTGGGCGAGGCGCGGATGGAGGAGCTCCTGCCCGGGCTGCGCGCAGATCTCCTCGCCGCCGGGGCCGCCCCGCGCGCCGCGCGGGAGGCGGACCCGGTGCTCGACGCCGCCGGCCCCCGGGCCGAGGAGCCGGTCGACGATCCGGCACCGCTCGACATCGGCGGTGCGGGCGGCGAGCAGCCGGGCATCGACGAGCCGGGCACGCTGTGGCTGACTCGCCCGCTGCTCGAGGGCGTGCTGCGCCGCCGCGTGCTCGCCCTGCCGACCGTCACGGCGCGCCAGGGCGCCGTCGGCGGCCTCCTGGCCTCGGAGGACTCCCGCACCGTGACCGGCGTGCAGCTCCGCGGCGCCGCGGGCGGCGAGCTGGCCGGCGACCTCGTCGTCGACGCGGCCGGGCGCAGCAGCCGCGCCTCCGGCTGGGTCGAGACGCTCAGCGGCGCCCGGCCGCGCACCCTCGCCACCCGCGTCCACGTCGCCTACTCCTGCCAGCGCCTGCGACTGCGCGACGGTGCCCTGCCCGTCGGCACCGAAGCGCTCGGCGTGCCCGCGAACGGTCGCAGCCCCTTCACGATCGACCTCGAGCCCAGCGGTCACGGCGAGCACATCCTCTCCGTCGCCGGCACCGGCCGCAGCGAGCCTCCGACGGACCTCGAGGGGCTCCTGGACATGGTCGCCCTGCTGCCCGCGCGGGAGCTCGCCGACGCCCTCGACAGCGCCCTCGAGGGCGCCGAGCCGGTGGGGGAGATCTCCACCGCGAAGGCCGCCGGCGCCCACCGCCAGCTCTGGGAGGAGGTCGACGGGCCGGAGGGGCTCGTCCACGTGGGCGACGCCGCGGCGATGTTCACCCCGCTGTACGGGCAGGGCATGACCATGGCCGCCGTGGGCGCGGCCGCCCTCGGCGAGCAGCTGCGCGAGGGCGGGGCCGACGGCCTCGCCGACCGCTTCCCGCGCGTGCTCGGTGCGCTGCTCGACCCCGCCTGGGAGCTCACCGCCTCCCGGGACGCGCGCCTCCCCGGCGCCGAGCTGCTCGTCGACGGGGCCCAGGTCGAGGAGCTGCCGACGCCGGGGAGCGTCGCCGGTGCGGGTCAGTCGACGGGGGAGACCCTCACGTAGTTGCCGTCGGGATCCGCGATCACGAACGTGCGGCCGAAGACGGCGTCGTGCGGAGCCTGGACGACGCGGACCCCCTTGCGGACCCACTGCGCGTAGACCTCGTCGATGGCCTCGGCTGTGCCCGGCACCATGAGTCCGACCTCGCTCGAGCGCGGGACCTCCGGCACGGCGTGGTCGCTGTGGCCGGTCCACAGCGCGAACTGGATTCCGGGGGCGACCTCGAACGCCACGTAGCGCGGGCTGACGAAGGTCGGCGCGATCTCGAACAGATCGCTGTAGAACTCGGTGGCGGCCTGGGCGTCGCGGACGCCGATCAGGAACAGGTTCGGTGCGGGCACGGTGCTCTCCTCGGGGTGTCGTCCTCTGCGTGCCGTGCCAGTCGATCGTCGAATCACGACAGAACCTGTCATCTTTTCTGCGAGCATCGGCACCATGAAGGCGTCGAGACTGCTGCACCTCCTGCTGCTCCTGCAGACGCGTCAGCGCATCCCCACCTCCGAGCTCGCCGAGCGCCTCGAGGTGTCACGGCGGACCGTCCTGCGAGACGTCGAGGCGCTCTCGGCGGCGGGGGTCCCCGTCTACGCAGAGCGCGGTCGCACCGGAGGGATCGTCCTGCTCCCCGACGCACGGCTGAACGCCTCCCATCTGGACCCGCCCGAGCTGGAGGCGCTCTCCGTCGTCGGGCTGGACGGTGCGCAGCTCGAGCATCTGGGGCTGTCGGCGGTGCGGGAGGCGGCCTCCCGCAAGATCGCCGCTCGGCAGGCCGCGGGGCCCGGGCCGACCGAGCGCGCACCGCTGGCGGACCTCGTTCTGGTCGAGAGCTCGGCCTGGTTCTCCCGCGCCGAGGCGGCGGTGGGCATCGCGGACCTGGCCTCGGCCCTGCGCCGTCGACGTCGGCTGCGGATCCGGTACAGGCGGAGCGCCGAGAACGGGGCCTCGGACAGGGTCGTCGATCCGCACGGCCTCGTGGCGAAGGCCGGGCGCTGGTATCTCGTGGCCGAGGAGCAGGGCGAGGGCCGACTGTTCTCCGTGGAGCGGCTCTCCGCCGTCGAGGAGCTCGAGGAGCCGGCGGCGCTCCGTCCTGGAGCGACCCTGCGGAGCGAGTGGGCCGCGCTGAAGGGACGCACCGAGGAGCGGGGCCGTGTGCGCGTGACCGCTCGTCTGGCGGAGGCGCGTCTCGATCTGGCGCGCCGGATCCTCGGCGCTCGCCTCAGCGAGGTCTCGGAGGCGGAGGGCGGCGCGTGCACGATCGTCGTGGTCTATCCCGAGCTCGAAGCGGTGCGGCAGCTCCTCCAGTTCGGCGATCACATCGAGGTGCTCGCGCCCGCCGCCGCGCGCAGGAGGGTCGGTGAGCTCGCACAGGATCTCGCGCACCGCCATGCCGCGCCGACGGCGTGAGGGCCGTGGCGTCCGGCGCGGACGGATGCCGTCCCGGAACGGCGCGGGTCAGCGCGCGTAGGTGAGGATCCGGTAGCGCAGGCCGCTGTCGGCCTCGTGCCAGCCCCGGGCAGGCTCCGCGGAGCTCTGCGTGAAGGACCCCGGGATCGCCGGGGCGCGGGTGTCGCCCTCGACCTCGAGGTCGATCTCGGTGACGACCAGCAGGTCCGCCACGCCCATCGCCGCGGCGTAGAGCGTGCCGCCGCCGATCACCCAGAGCATGCCATCGGCCGCGCCCGGGACTTCTTGGCCGCGGCGGGCGAGATCCTCCCGGGCCAGGGCGAGCCCCTCCTCGAGCGAGGCGGCGCGCACCGCGCCGTCGGCCGCATAGCCGTCGTCGCGGGTGACGACGATGTTGGTGCGGCCCGGCAGGGGCCGGAAGCGCGGCGGGAAGGACTCCCAGGTGCGCCGGCCCATCACGACCGGCGCCCCGGAGGTGGTGCGCTTGAAGTGCTTCAGGTCCTCGCTCAGGTGCCAGGGCATGGTGCCGCCCGCGCCGATCACGCCGCCGCGCGCCTGCGCCCAGATCATGCCGATCCGCGGCGTGCCCGCCCCGTCGCCGTGCGTGCCCGGCTCGTCGGCGTGCGTGCCCGCCCGGTCGCCGTGCGTGCCCGGCTCGTCGGCGTGCGTGCCCGCCCGGTCGTCGTGCGTGCCCGCCCCGTCGCTGGGTGCGCCCACCTCGACCCCGTGCGCGCCCGCCGGGTCGCCCTCCGGGGCCGTGCCCGCGCTGCTCGCCCCGTCGGCCGAGCTCACACCGCCACCGGCGCCTTGATGCCGGGATGGTGCTGGTAGCCGACGATCTCCACGTCCTCCGGCGCGTACTCGAGGATCGAGTCGGGCCGACGGCTCAGCCGCAGCTCGGGATAGGGGTAGGGCTCGCGGGCGAGCTGCCGGGTGACCTGCTCGACGTGGTTGTCGTAGATGTGGCAGTCCCCGCCGGTCCACACGAACTCGCCCACCTCGAGACCGGTCTGCTGGGCGACCATGTGGGTGAGCAGCGCGTAGCTGGCGATGTTGAACGGGACGCCGAGGAACAGGTCGGCGCTGCGCTGGTACAGCTGGCAGGAGAGCTTCCCGTCGTGCACCTCGAACTGGAACAGGGCGTGGCAGGGCGCGAGCGCCATCGCGGGGATGTCCGCCGGGTTCCACGCCGAGACGATCAGGCGCCGCGAGTCCGGGTTCGTGCGGATCTGCTCGACGACGTCGGTGATCTGGTCGATCACGCCGCCGTCCGGGGTGGGCCACGAGCGCCACTGCGCGCCGTAGACCGGGCCGAGGTCGCCGTTGCCGTCCGCCCACTCGTCCCAGATCGTCACGTCGTGCTCGTGGAGGTAGCCGACGTTCGTGTCCCCGCGCAGGAACCACAGCAGCTCCACGATGATCGAGCGGGTGTGCACGCGCTTGGTCGTGATCAGCGGGAATCCCTGCGAGAGGTCGTAGCGGATCTGCTTGCCGAAGAGGCTGCGGGTGCCGGTGCCGGTGCGGTCGCCCTTGGCGTGACCGGTCTCCATGACCTCTCGCAGCAGGTCCTCGTAGGGGGTCGGGACGGTCACCGGGGCAGCTCCTCGTGGTCGGGATGGTCGGGGTCGGCAGGGGCGGGCCGGGGGTCGGCGCGCGGCGCGGCGGCCGGTGCGGACGCGGCGCTCGGCGGGCCGGACGGGGCCGATGACGCCGCCGCTTCGGCGCCGGGCACCGTCGACTCGCGCACGACCAGCGCGTACGGAGTGTCGATCGTGCGCGGCGGGCCGTCGTAGCCCTGGATCCGCTCGGCGAGCAGGTCCAGCGCGGTCGCGGCGAGGGTGTGCTTGTCGGGCGCGATCGTGGACAGCGACGGGATGGTGAAGGGACTGTCGGGGGTGTCGTCGTAGCCGATCACCGCGACGTCCTCGGGGACGCGCCGCCCCAGCCTCCGCAGCATCGCGAGCGCGCCCGTGGCCAGGTCGTCGTTGCCGCACACGATCCCGTCCACCTCCGGGTGCCGCGCCAGCAGCTCGCGCGCCCCGGCGAAGCCGTCCTCGCGCCGCCAGTCGTCGACCACCTGGATCCGTGCCGGCTCGCCGTCGAGGTCGTGCCGTGCCAGCGCCGCGAGGAAGCCGTCGCGGCGCATCGTCCCGGAGGAGTGGGGCTGTTTGCCCTGGGCGGTGTCGACCGCGCCGATGAAGGCCAGACGTCGCCTGCCCTGGTCGATCAGGTGCGAGGTGGCGTCGAAGGCGGCGCCGGCGTTGTCGATCCGCACGTAGTCGCTGCCCTGGGGGAGCGTCTCGGGCAGGTGCTCGCCGATGAAGACGGTGGGCTGGCTGGTGCGCTCCATCCGCGCGAACAGCTCCTCCTCGAGCCGCAGCGGGTTGAAGATGACCCCGTCGCCGAGGACGCGCTTGAAGCCCTCGAGCACGGTCCGCTCCGCTTCGGGCCCGGCCGAGGTCGAGTGCAGCAGAATCGTCTGCCCGCGCCGCTGCGCCTCGTCGATGAACTCCTGGGCGAGGTTCGAGAAGTAGGAGAAGTCCAGCGAGGGCACCGCCAGGGTCACCATCCCGCTCGCCCCGGTGCGCAGCTGCTGCGCCGCCACCTGCGGCCGGTATCCCACCTGCAGGATCGCCTCGCGGACCTTCTCGCGGGTGGAGTCCTTCACATGGGGATAGTCGTTGACCACGTTGGAGACGGTCTTGATCGACACCCCCGCGATCTCGGCGACGTCACGCAACGACGGCGGGCGACGGCGACGGGGTGTGGGGCTCGGGGGCATGGGGTCGATTCTCGCACCGCGGGGCCCGGCGGGGAGGCAGTGCGACGGAGGTCGTGCTCACGGAGTGTGTCCTGGGTGCTGGGTGCTGGGTGCTGGGTGCTGGGTGCTGGGTGCTGGGTGCTGGGTGCTGGGTGCTGGGTGCTGGGCGCGCGGGTGCTGGGTGCGCGTGGCGGTGTGGGGCGGGGGCGTCCGCAGAAAGGGGCGTGGAGCGGCACGACGTGCAGATATCGTCCGCGGCGTGCCGCTCCGCGCCCCTTTGTGCAGGCCCTCGCCTGTGAAGGCCGGTTCGGCGCGCTCGCCGCTCCTGCCCGGCGACGGACTGTCCGGCGCGGCGGCGGGATGCCGTTGACGAGCGGGCGCGCCTGTGGAAACATGTTTCCAACGTTGTATACCTAGCCGCCGCATCGCTGCGCGGTCGCGAGATCGCACCCTGCGACGCCACCCGCCGGTCCCACCCACCCCAAGGATGCCGACACCGATGTCATCGCCCGTCACCCTCACCCTGCACCCGTCCTTCCAGGTCGCCCCCGTGCGCCGCCGCACCTTCGGCGCCTTCGTCGAGCACCTCGGCCGTTGCGTCTACTCCGGCATCTTCGAGCCGGGCCACCCGTCGGCCGACGAGGACGGATTCCGCACCGACGTGCTCGCCCTGACCCGCGAGCTCGGCGTGAGCTCTGTGCGCTACCCGGGCGGCAACTTCGTCTCCGGCTACCGCTGGGAGGACGGCGTGGGCCCCGTCGAGGAGCGTCCCGCCCGCCACGACCTCGCCTGGCACTCCACCGAGCCCAACACCGTGGGCCTGGACGAGTTCATGGCCTGGGCGGGCAAGGCCGAGGTCGAGCCGATGTACGCCGTGAACCTCGGCACCCGCGGGATCGAGGAGGCGCTCGACGTGCTGCAGTACGCGAACGCGCCCACCGGCATCGCGTACTCGGATCAGCGCGCCGCGAACGGCCACGAGGACCCCTACGGCATCCGCATGTGGTGCCTGGGCAACGAGATGGACGGCCCCTGGCAGGCCGGGCACAAGACGGCCGAGGAGTACGCGCGCACCGCCACCGAGGCCGCCCGCCTCATGCGACAGGAGGACCCGGAGCTCGAGCTGGTCGCCTGCGGCTCCTCGAACTCCTCCATGGAGACCTTCGCGGCCTGGGAGAACACCGTCCTCACCGAGTCCTACGACCTCGTGGACATGATCTCCGCCCACGCCTACTACTCGGAGAAGGACGGCGACCAGGCCTCCTTCCTCGCCTCGGCCGACGACATGGACCACTTCATCGACTCCGTCGTCGCGACCGCCGACCACGTCAGGGCGAAGCTCAAGCGCGACAAGCGCATCATGATCAGCTTCGACGAGTGGAACATCTGGTACCAGCACCGCGCCGAGTCCCGCCCGCCCAGCGGTGACGACTGGCCCGTCGCCCCGGTGCTGCTCGAGGACACCTACAGCGCGATGGACGCCGTGGTCTTCGGGAACCTGCTGATCTCCCTGCTGCGCCACAGCGACCGCGTCGCCTCCGCCTCCCTCGCCCAGCTGGTCAACGTGATCGCGCCGATCATGACGGCGCCGGGCGGAGAGGCCTGGAAGCAGACCACCTTCCACCCCTTCTCCCTGACCTCCCGCCACGCGTCCGGGCAGGTGCTCGACGTGCGCGTGACCGCCCCGTCCTTCGAGAACACCCGCTTCGGGGAGAGCTCCGCGGCCGACGCGGTCGCGACCTGGGACGAGGAGAGCGGGGCTCTGGCCCTGTTCGTCGTGAACCGCGGCCCCGAGGGCGAGCAGGCGCTGGACGCGGACCTGAGCGGCTTCGGCGACCTCGAGATCGTCGAGGCCGTCACCCTCCACCACGAGGACCCCTACGCCGCGAACACGCGGGACGCCCCCGAGACCGTCGTTCCCGCGGCCAACGGCTCGGTCGCGCTCGAGGACGGCCGCCTCGTCGGCGAGCTGCCCCCGATCTCCTGGTCCCTGATCCGTCTGGCCCGCCGGGCCTGACCCCTGACACGGTCCGGCCGGGTGAGCACTCCCCGGCCGGGCCGCTGCCCGTCGGAAGCTGCTGCTCGCGCCTCCGTTCGCACCCACCGACCGCAGCCGTCTCGCCCGCTAACACCCGCCGACCGCGTCTGCGGATGTGGGATCCCAGCGGCACGCTGAGCCGCTGAGCGCCGCAGCGTGCCGCTGGGATCCCCTTTCTGCAGACGTTCCGCCCCGTCGCCCCCGCCCTACCTCCCCGAGGAGCCCCGATGACTGCCCGCACCCTGACCACCGGACTCGTCGGCGCCCTCGGCAAGGCCTCCACCGGCACCCGCCCGCTCGCCCCGCGCAGCACCCCCACCGACGGGCCGGCCCGCGTGGTGATCGACCTGGACCTGCCCGGCGACACGATCTCCCGCCACCTCTACGGGCACTTCGCGGAGCATCTGGGGCGCTGCATCTACGGCGGCTTCTTCGTGGGCGAGGACTCCGAGATCCCGAATGTGCGCGGGATCCGCACCGATGTGGTCGAGGCGCTGCAGGCCCTGCGCATCCCGAACCTGCGCTGGCCCGGCGGCTGCTTCGCCGACGACTACCACTGGCGCGACGGCATCGGCCCGCGCGAGGACCGCCCGCGGATGGTCAACTCCCACTGGGGCGACATCGTCGAGGACAACTCCTTCGGCACCCACGAGTTCATGGACCTCGTCGACCTGCTCGGCACCGAGGCCTACGTCAACGGCAACGTCGGCTCCGGCACCGTCGCCGAGATGAGCGACTGGATCGAGTACCTCACCCGCGCCGACGACTCCCCGATGGCGGCGCTGCGACGCAGCAACGGCCGGGACGAGCCGTGGACCGTGCCCTACTTCGGCATCGGCAACGAGGCCTGGGGCTGCGGCGGCAACATGCGCGCCGAGGACTACGCGGCCCTCGCCCGCCAGTACTCCACCTACGTGCGCGAGCACGGCGACAACCGCCTCACCCGCATCACCGCCGGCGCGAACGTGGACGACTACACCTGGACCGAGGCGCTGATGCGCGCGATCGACGGCCTCGAGGGCCGTGACGGCCGGCCCGGTCCCTTCCAGGCGATCTCGCTGCACTACTACACGATGTCCGGCCCCTGGGAGGACAAGGGCAGCGCCACCGAGTTCGGCGAGGACGAGTGGTACCGCACCCTCTCCCGCGCCGTCCGCGCCGAGGAGCTCGTGGCCCGCCACGCCACCGTCATGGACCGCCACGACCCGCACCGCAAGGTGGGCCTGGTGTTCGACGAGTGGGGCACCTGGTGGGACGTCGAGCCCGGCACGAACCCCGGCTTCCTGTATCAGCAGAACACCGTGCGCGACGCGCTGGTGGCGAGCCTCCACTTCGACGGCTTCCACCGCCACGCGGACCGGTTGCTCATGGCGAACATCGCCCAGACCGTGAACGTGCTGCAGGCGATGATCCTCACCGACCCGGACTCCGGCGCGCTCGTGCTCACCCCGACCTATCACGTGTTCGCGATGAACGCCGGGCACCAGGACGCCGCCGCGCTCGACGCCCACCTGCTGCTTCCCGAGGAGGTCGAGGAGGTCGACGGCCGCCCGCTGCCGCTGGTCTCCGCCTCCGCCTCGCTGCGCGCCGAGGAGGGTACCGCGCTCGTCTCGCTCTCGAACCTCTCGGCCGACGCGCCGCGCACCCTCGTCCTGGACCTGCGCGGTCGCTCGGTGGTGGGTCACGAGGCGTGGGTGCTCACCGGCGCGTCGACCGCCGCGCACAACACTCCCGAGCAGCCGGACGCCGTCGCCCCCGTGCCGCTGACCGAGGTGCGAGAGCACGAGCGCGGGCTCGAGGTCACCCTGCCGCCGCACTCCTTCGCGACGGTGCACCTGCAGCTCGGGGGCTGAGCCTCACCGTGCTGGTGACTCTCAGCCGCGCAGCGGGGCGAGGTCGATCTCGACCGGGGCGTCGTCGTGCAGCGCGACGGCCAGCTCCCGGCCGCGGTGGCGCAGCACGTGAGTGTCACGGCCGGCGCGTCCCGACGCACGCAGCACGGCCGAGATCGGCTTCCCGCCAGCCCAGGTGAGGTCAAGGGTCGCCGCTCCTCGCAGCCTCACCCCGCGCAGCGAGCCGTCGGACCATCCTTCCGGCAGCGCGGGCAGCAGATCGATCCCGCCGGCGTGGGACTGCACGAGCATCTCGAGCACCGCGGCGGTGATGCCGAGGTTGCCGTCGATCTGGAACGGCGGATGGGCGCAGAACAGGTTCCCGTACAGGCCCGCACGGCCGTGGGGGCCGGGGGCATCGGGATCCTGGAGCGGTGCGAGGAAGGCGAGCAGCGCACGATGGGCGGCGTCGGCGTCGTGCAGGCGCGCCCGAAGCCCCACCCGCCAGGCGAGGGACCAGCCCGTGGAATCGGGGCCGCGGGCATCCAGCGTGGCCGCCGCCGCGGCCGCCTCCTCCTGGTCCGCGGCCGTGATCGCGTCACCGGGCAGCACTGAGTAGAGATGCGACTGGTGGCGATGCTCCGGTTCGGCCTCCTCGAGGTCCTCCCACCATTCCGCGATGCGTCCGTGCGCATCGATCCGCTCGGCCGGCAGCTGCTCGAGAGCGCCACGGAGGCGGGGCAGCAGCGGGTCGTCGAGCCCGAGCACCTCGGCGGCCTCGAGGGTCGTGCGGAAATGATCCCTGATCATCGCGAGATCCGCGGTGGTGGAGACGCTCAGTCCCGTCACGAACCCGTCGACCGTGCGGAAGCGGTTCTCCGGGGATGTCGAGGGTGAGGTGCCCAGCACCCCCGGGGAGATCTCCACCAGCCAGGCCTCCAGGAACTCGGCCGCGCCCCGCAGCACCGGCCAGAAGCGGTCCAGCACGGCGGGATCGCGGGAGAAGTCCCAGTGCTCGCGGACGTGGCGGCACAGCCATGCTCCGGCGAGCGGCCACATCGACCACACCGGGTCGAAGGCCCCGTCGCCGACGGGCGCGGAGAACGCCCAGCGGTCCGAATTGTGGTGCGCGGTCCAGCCCGGCAGATCGTAGAGCTCCCGGGCGATGCGCCGGCCGGATGCTGCGAGGTCCTCGAGCCAGTCCAGCAGCGGCTCATGGCATTCCTGCAGTCCTGCGGGCTCGGCGGGCCAGTAGTTCATCTCGACGTTGATGTTCGTGGTGTAGTCGCCGTGCCAGGGCGGCAGCAGCTTCTCGTTCCAGATCCCCTGCAGGTTCGCCGGCAGTGTGCCGGGACGGGAGGAGCAGATCAGCAGATAGCGACCGTAGGCGGCGGCGAGCTGGGCGAGCAGACGGGAGTCGCCGTCCGCGGCGGTGCGCTCGAGCAGGGCTGCGACCTCGATCTCCTCCTCGTACGTGTCGACGAGGGCCACGGCGGTGCGCTCCCAGAGCTCGCGATGGGACGACCGATGGCGCGAGGAGAGCTCGCCGGCGGGGCGGGCTAGCGCGGCATCGACCCGGGCGCGGACCTCGACGGCGAGGCGGGCCAGGTCGCCGTGCGGGATCTCTTCGGCGCTCCGGGAATCGGTGACCGCGCCGAGTACGACCCGCAGACGGGTCGCGCCGCTCACCATGAGGGCTCCGTCGGCGGCGGGCTCCTCGATGCCGTCATGCTCCAGTCGGGCCAGGACCACGGCGGTGACCGCCGCTCCGGCCGTGTCGTCGTGGACGAGCTCCTCCCGCCTGCCCGTGCGCTGCACGTCCGCCGCCATCCGGGCGCTGAGCCGCAGCTCCCCCTCTGCGACCCGCACCGAGGACTCCCGCTGCGGGGAGGACAGGCGGATCCGCAGCGGGCCCAGCTCGCCCGCGGTGGTGCTCCGCTCGACGACGAGCACCTGGTCGGGGGCGCTGATCCAGGAGGTCTCCGTGGTCTCTGCGGCAGGGGAGGTCCAGCGGGTGGTCGCGGTCGCGGCGGCGAGGTCGAGGACCCGTCGTGTGCGATGCGCGGCGCGGTCCGTCCCCTCGGTCTCCAGCTGCAGTTCGGCGAGCGGCTGATAGGCCTGCGTGTATCCGCGCTGGAGCATCTGCTCGAGACGGGTCGCCTCCCGGTGGTCGCCGCGGGCGAGCGCTTCTCGCAGCGGGGCGAGCACCTCGGGCCCGCCCATGGGCCTCTCGTCGCGGCGGTTCCCGGCAGCGGTCGCGGGGCTGCCGGTCCAGCAGGAGTCCTCGTTGAGCTGGAAACGGCTCGCGGTGGGATCGCCGAACACCATCGCGCCGAGGCTGCCGTTCCCGAGCGGCAGTGCATCGGTCCATCGGGTGGCGGGCTCGTGCAGCAGGATCTTCATGGGACGGGGTCCTCCGGGGTGGTGAGCGAGGTGCTGGTCTGGTCGGGGCGGATGGTGCTGGTGCGGGGCGCTGCCGCGTCCGGATCAGGGCAGCAGCTGCAGCTCACGCAGGCCGGCAGCGACCAGTTCCGCGATGCGCGTCGCCCCGGCCGCGCTGAGATGCGTGTCGTCGCGCTCGCCGCCCGGGAAGCCGGGCCACTGCCCGGGCTCGAGCCACAGGAAGGACTTCTTCGAGACTTCCTCCCCGTCCTCCTCCCAGAGCTCCAGGGTGAGGCGGGAGAGGTCGATCAGCGGCGGGCCCTCCTCTGCGGCGAGGGCCCGCACCGCCTGGGGGTAACCGCCGTGGGTGGGGACCGCGCGACCGTCCTGGAAGCGGCGGCGCTCGATCGGGGTGAGCAGCACGGGCACGCCTCCCCGCGTGCGCACCCCGATGATCATCCGCCGCAGCGCCGCAGGATAGGCGAGATGGACGTCGGCGAAGCGCGCGTCGTCCTTCGAGTCGTTGTGCCCGAAGGCGATCAGCACGAGGTCCCCGGCGCGCAGCTCCTCGAGCGCGCGGTCCAGCAGGCCCTCGGCCAGGAAGCTCGCTGAGCTCCGCCCGGAAGCGGCGCGGTTCAGCACCTCCAGGCCCGTCGCCGCGCCGAGTCGCATCCCCCAGCCCTCGCGTGGTGCCCGCGCGGGCTCGTACGCGCTCGCGGTGGAGTCCGAAAGGATGATCGCCCGCAGTCGCCCGGCGGGGACCGGGACGGGCTCCTCGAGCCAGGACGCCGGGTCCGGAGCCGCGTCGAGCTGGGGACCGCTGCTGATCCGGCCGTCCCAGTCGTTGCCGTGCTCCGCCAGCCGAGCGTCCTCCCAGGCGAAGCCGCCCATCGCGCTCCACGGTGCGGTCGCGACGTGCGGTCCGATCTCGCAGGCGCTGACGACGGCCTGCCCGTTCGCATCCGGATTCCCGCCCGGATGCCAGGGGCGTCCCAGACGGACGCTCCCGGCGGGGACGTCGTCGGCGGCGGTGAGCCGCGCCCCGTGCACGAGGATCCCTCGCGGGTTCTCGCGGGCCGTGGACGGGGCGAGCACGTATCCGGGGCCGACGCTGCGGATCTCGCCGCCCTCGATCAGGGCGGTCGCGCGGCCGTAGAGGAAGTCGACGTCGCCCTCGACGATGCAGTCGCGAAGGTGGACCCGGCGCACCGAGGCCCAGCCGGGGGCGTCCAGGAGCACAGTGTCCTGCCGGCCGAGCAGGTGGCAGCGCTCGACGAGGATCCGGTCGCCGCGGGTGCGCAGTGCGATCGCCTGCGTGTCGGGCCAGTCGGGCTGGAGGCGCTTGTCGAAGGAGTTCGCGACGGTCAGGCCGCGCAGGGTGACGTGGTCGGCGTCGATCGTCAGCGTCGCGCAGTCCTGCACGTACGGCATGCCCGTGCGGTCCCGAGCCCCTTGGTGCAGGCCGAAGACGAGGCACACATCCTCGGCGCGACCGGTCGTCGAGCGGATCAGCAGGGGTGCCTCTCGCGGCGCGATCACGACCTGCTCGACGTACTCTCCGGGCTCGATCACGATCTCGCGGACGGTGGGGTCCGCGAGGGCCAGCGACACGGAGGGCAGAGTCCCGGCACGGCGGCCGACGCGGGCCGTGCCGACGGGACCGGCCTCCGCGCCGGGCTGCGCGAGTGCGCCGGACTCCGCGGTCGAGCCGGGCACAGGTGCGAACGTGGTGGGGCCGACGGGCATGGTGCTCCTTCGCACGAGGTGGCAGTCGGGTCGTGGTGGGAGTGGGGCCGGCCGGGGAGGGCGGGCTCGATCGGCGGGTCAGCCGAGCTCGGCGGCCGACCCCTTGGCGGCGGTGATGGCGGAGAGCAGTTCGGGCACCTCGTCGCCGCTCACCGGATGGTCGAGGACGGCGACGCGCACCACGACGTCCAGGTGCGCGCCGGGCTCCAGATGGCGCGGTGCGTCCCAGGCGAGGCTGGTGCCCGCCCCGAGATAGTCCGAGGCGCGCACGAACCAGGGGTCGATGCGGCCCTGCGCCTCCTCGTCCTGCACCATCAGCAGGCTGCTCCAGGCGTTGCCGTGGCGGCGCTGCACGATGACGAAGGGGCTGAGGGAGCCATGGGCGATCGCCTCCCCGCGGCCGCCTTCGACCAGCACGCGGACCTCGTCGGCGTCGGGCAGGCGCCAGAAGAGCCCGCCGTAGCCTGCTCCGAGCCGTCCCCGGTTGGCAGGGCTCGTGAAGGTCACCGGACCTGTGCCGGGGCGGAGCCGACTCCGCCAGCGCAGGCCCCAGCCGCGCGGGCCGGGCAGCAGGAAGGTGTCCAGGCTCCGGTCCTCGTGCAGCAGGTCGCCACCGTCGTGGGCGCGCCACTGCACGCGCGAGGATAGTTCGTGGCCGGAGCGGTCCAGCGACTCCTCGAGCGACTCCTGCACGCCGTGGTTCGCCAGCAGCGTCGAGCCGCGCCCCTCCACGTAGGTGCGCCCGCCCCAGTAGGTGGTGCCGTCGACGTCGGGCATCGTGAGGGAGAGGCCGAAGTGGTGGCGATGGTCGCTGGGATTGGTCACCGTCATCGCACGGCCTGCGAGGGTGCGCACGGGATGCAGGTGCGGGCGAGGACTGTGCACGGGCGGCATGGAGCGGCCGGACACGGCCGCGGCCAGGAGCGTCCCGCCGGCGAGGAGGGTCCAGTCCCGACCCTCCCTCACCCACCCGAAGGGGAGGTGGGCGAGGTCCTCCGCGAAGGGGTCCTCCTCGCCTCCTGTCCCCGGGGCCGACGGCACTCGCGAGGGCGGCACCCGACCGGTGCTGTCGCCGATCTGCAGGAGCGGCTCGAGGACGGTGACCCCGCCGCCCTCCGGTGCGTCGGAGGGTGTGAGCCGCGCGTGCAGCAGCGACCAGGCGACTGCGCCCGCGTCGAGCGCCTCCTGGCCGACGGTGGTCAGGCGCGGCACGGCGAAGCGGGTCAGCTCGATGCCGTCGAAGCCGGTCACCGACACGTCCCCGGGGACGTTGACCCCGAACTCGTTGAGCCGGGACTGCAATCCGAAGGCCACCAGGTCGTTGAAGGCGAGGGCGGCCGTCGCCTGGGAGGCGAGCACGGCCTCGGCCGCCTCGTAGCCGGCCGACATCGTCGCCCCGCCGGGCAGCACCCGGAGGGTGAGGGAGGGGTCCGCTCCGGTCAGCGAGTGCAGGGCGGCGAGGCGTTCGCGGTGGGCGGCGCTGCGCGGTGGTCCCGCGACGTAGACGAGATCCCGGTGCCCGAGCGCGCGGAGGTGCTCCACGAGCTGGCGCATGCCGCTCGCGTAGTCGATCGAGACCACGCCCGTGCGAGGGTTCAGCGGCCGACGGTTCAGGACCACGACCGGGTCTGCCTGCTCGATGACCTCCTCCAGGCTGAGGTCGTCCATGCGCGGGGAGATCAGCATGATCGCGTCGCACTGGCGGCGGGCGTCCCGTGCGAGCGTCGCCTCGGCGTCGGGGGAGCCGGCCTCGGCGACCAGCACGCTGTACCCGTCGGCCTCGGCGGCGCGCGAGATGCCGCGCAGCAGGGACTGGTACATCGGGTTCGCGAGGTCGGGGATGATCAGCGCGATGGTGCGGGTGCGGCCGGTGGAGAGGTTGCGGGCGATGACGTTGGGACGGTAATGGAGGCGCCTGGCGGCCTCCCGGACCCGCGCCCCGATGTCGGGGTCGACGGAGGGGTGGTCGTTCAGCACCCGGGAGACGGTCGCGCGGGAGACACCGGCCGACTCGGCCACCTGCGTGATCGTGGGTCCGCCCCGTCCTCGTGCCATCAGATCTCCAGTTCGCCGCGATGCACGACCACCGGTCCGAAGCGGGCACGGCGGTCCTCGAGACGATGGTGCACCATGCCGAGGGCAGTCGCGAACAGGCCCACCTCGGCACCGACCCAGTGCCCCTCGACGGCCTGCCAGTCCTCGAGCAGGACGAGGCGGGTGTCGTCGGTCCGCGCCGCGAAGGACACCTGGCCGCTCGCGGAGGTCTCGAGCTCGAGTTCGATCGTGACCTCGGCGGCGGCATCCGCCGTGAGCAGTCGGTGGACCTGGGCGTCCTCCGCGGTGCCGTCGGTGGTCATGGTGCCGGTCGCGAGCGCGATGCCGTCCGCGTCGCGACGCAGGCCGGCCCAGGCGTAGGCGTGGCCGAGGACCACGAGCCCGGCGCGCTCGACGGACCGGGGGGCCGCGTCCGCGGCGGGGAGTGTCACTCGGGTGCGCCAGGTCGAGGGCCGGCCGGGAAGCTGCTGGGCGAGGATCTGGCCGAGGTCGCGCAGGTCTCCGCGCGGGCTGGCGGCGAAGGAGAGCTCCAGGCCGCCGTCGCCCGTGCGGTGCCGGCCGGGTCGAGGATTCGCCTGCCAGTGCCAGCGGGGAGCGAGGTCGACGGCGGTGAAGTCGTCCGAGCGGCGAGGCTCCGACCAGGGGCGCGGCGCGTCCCCGGCATCCGCAGTCCCGGTGCCGAGCGTCGCGCCGAGCGCGGGAACCACGGCGACGGGCCGGCCGCGGACTGCATCGATCGGCTCTCCCATGTGGGGCCAGCCCTCCTCGTCGATCGTGACGGGCTGGAGGTGGGTGACCCGGCCGAAGACGCCGCGGTCCTGGAAGTGCAGGAACCACAGATTCCCGTCGACGTCGTCGACGAGCGCCCCCTGGTGCGGGCCGTTGACGGGGGTGGTGTCCTGCTCGAGCACGATCCGGTGCTCGTAGGGGCCGTGGATGTCGCGGGCGCGGATGACCACCTGGTAGCCGTCGGCGACCCCGCCGGCGGGAGCGTAGATCCAGTACCAGCCGTCCCGGCGGTAGGCCTTCGGCCCCTCCAGGGTGGCCATTCCGGGGATCGTGGCGCCGTCGATCACGGTGCGGGCGGGGGAGAGGGACGCGGTGAGATCCGGCGTCACCTCGAGGACGCTGAGCAGGTTCTTCACGCGGGCGCGGGACCTCGCCCAGCCGTGCACGAGGTAGGCGCGGCCGTCCTCGTCCCACAGGGGGCAGGGGTCTATCAGCCCGCGACCGGCCAGCAGCAGGTGCGGTGCGCTCCACGGACCGGACGGGTGGGGAGCGGTGAGCACGAAGACGCCGTGGTCCGGATCGGGATAGACGATGTGGAAGACGCCCTCGTGCTCGCGCAGCGCGGGCGCCCATACGCCGCTCCCGCGCCGGGGCAGGGCGTAGTGCTCCTCGGGCACCAGGGCGGGCAGCGCATTGGTGACGTGCTCCCAGTCCACCAGGTTTTCCGAGCGCAGCACCGGGAGGCCCGGGGCGCGGTGGAAGCTCGAAGCGATCATCCAGAACTCGTTGCCCACGCGGATCGCGTCAGGGTCGGGCCAGTCCGCGTCGAGGACGGGGTTCGAGAGATGCTCCACGGAGGCTCCTGGGCTGGGCGACGAGACGGATGCGCGAGATCCGAGGAACCGGTTTCTCACGTCTTAGTCGCACACCATACCAGGGGGTCTCCGGCGGGGAGCGGAAGGCTGCGAGGCTCCGAGGAGAGGGGCTGAGGGGTGGCGATCGCATCGTGACAACCCTGTGGCCTGGGGGAATGGCCGGGATTCCGCGGACGTGGTCGATCGATGTCGAAGCGATCCGGCGCGAGGCATTGACAGTGACCGTCGCCCCCTCCAGACTGTGCCGAACGCGGGGAACCGGTTTCCTAGGGAACGGTTTCCTAGACGACTCTCGATGAGGAGGTGAGGTTCATCCATGGTGGCTGAATCCGCGATCGACCCTCGGGCCGCCGCGGTGACTGGCGTGCAGAGCCAGGCCGCGACCGCGTCGGATCGACCGCCCGCGCAGCGCCGCCGCACCCCGCTCGCCCGGCGGATCTGGCGCTACCGCACGCTGTACCTGATGGCGCTGCCCGGCATCGTGTACTTCCTGGTGTTCAAGTACCTGCCGATGGGTGGGCTGATCATCTCCTTCCAGGACTACAAGCCGTTCCTCGGCATCCTGGGCAGCCCGTGGGTGGGCTTCGAGCACTTCGTGCGACTGTTCACCGAGGACACGTTCTTCATGCTCATGCGGAACACCCTCGTGCTCTCGCTCCTGCTGATGCTGATCTCGTTCCCGGTGCCGATCGTGCTCGCGCTCATGCTCAACGAGCTGCGCAGCAGGATCTTCCAGCGCAGCGTGCAGACGATCATCTACATCCCGCACTTCATGTCCTGGGTGATCGTGGTGTCGATCTTCTACGTCATGCTCACCACCGACGGCGGGGCGATCAACAACCTCATCGTCGCCCTCGGCGGGGAACCCATCGGCTTCCTCACCGAGCCGGACTGGCTGCGGCCGATGTACGTCTTCCAGCACATCTGGCGCACCGCCGGATGGGGCACGATCGTCTACCTCGCGGCGCTGACCGCCGTGGACATGAGTCTCTACGAGGCTGCGGAGATCGACGGCGCGAACCGCTGGAAGCAGACCTGGCACATCACCTTGCCCGCGATCCGCGCCACCATCATCGTGCTGTTCATCCTCTCGATCGGCGACTTCCTCGAGCTCGGCTTCGAGCACATGTTCCTGCTGCTGAACTCGATGAACCGTGAGGTGGGTGAGATCTTCGACACCTACGTGTACACCGCCGGGATCCAGAACGGGCAGCTCAGCTTCGCCACCGCCGTCGGCCTGTTCAAGGGCCTCGTGGGGTTGATCCTCGTGATTGGCGCGAACTCCCTGGCCAAGAAGCTCGGCGAGGAAGGCGTGTACTGACGGCCGCAGCCGTCAGGAGGTGACCGATGTTCTTCTCCTTCGAATCCTTCGCGACGCTGAACCGCTGGCTCGGCGGGTTCTGGCGACTGATCCTGCTGAACCTGCTGTGGACCGCCGTGACCCTGCTGGGCCTCGGACTCTTCGGCATCGGCCCGGCCAGCTACGCGCTCGCGGCGTATCTCGACGGCTGGTTCCGCCACGGCCGCACCCCGCCCACCGTGCGCACCTTCCTGCGCGATGCTCGCGAGCGGCTCGGCGCCTCGATCGTCATGGGGCTCGTGCTCTGCACGGCGGGCGTGGTGATCGGCGTGAACCTGCTGAGCCTGTCCGGCTGGTACCTGCGGGCCGCCAACCACCTCTCCCTCGCCGTGCTGCTGATCATCGGCGCCTACGTCTTCTTCGTGATGGCCGCGACCGAGGTTCGCGGCATCGGGCGACAGATCGGCGGTGCTCTGCTGCTGGGCATCGGCTCCTTGCACTGGACGATCATCGGCGCGCTTGCCGTCGCGGTCGCCGAGGCGGTCATGCTCCGCTTCGCCGTGGCCCTCTTCCCCCTGTTCGGTGCTGTCCTCCCGTTCCTCGTGGTCGCACTGGTCCTGCGGCCCGTGCTCGCCGACCTCGACCGGACGCCCGACGCCGAGACCGACCCTGCACCCCTCACGAAAGGCCACCTGGCATGACCTCGCGCGGGGCCGACGCACCCGCAGACCCAGCCAGTTCGATCTGGCCGACGACCGCAGCAGTTCCCCCGCATCACCCCTCTTTTCGACGATGAAAGGACTTATCATGATCCAGCGCAGAACCCTCCTGAAGTCCCTGCCCCTCGCGGCGGCCGGCCTCGCCGGTGCCGGTGCCCTCGCCTCCTGCGGCAGCTCGAGCGGAGGCGGCTCGGGCGCGTCCTCCGGCGAGGGCGGTGCCCTCTCCTGGATGTCGATGCTGCACACCCCCACCACCCCCGAGGCCTCCGGACCGATCATGTCCGCGCTCAAGGAACACAGCGGCACCGACTTCGAGTTCCAGTGGGTGCCGGACGCCTCGAAGGAGGAGAAGATCAACGCGGCGCTCGCCTCCGGGTCGCTCGCGGACATCAACACCCTCAACCAGGGGATGGCCGCGGTGCGCGAGCCGCTGAAGTCCGGGATGTTCTGGGACGTCGAGCCGTTTCTCGAGGATTTCCCGAACCTCGCGGCGATCAACCCCACGATCATCGAGTCCGCGCGGCTGGACGGCGTCCTCTACGGCGTCCCCTTCCAGAAGCCTCTCGCCCGTTACGGCGTGCTCGTGCGCAAGGACTGGTTGGACCGCCTGGGCCTCGAGGTCCCGCATACCCTCGAGGACCTCCTCGAGGTCGCGCAGGCCTTCGTGGACGGCGATCCGACGGGCACCGGCGCTCAGGTCACCGGGTTCATCGACCGGCAGGAGAGCTTCGCCGTGGGCTTCCGCTCCCTCGCCGGCTACTTCGGGGCAGGGGACAAGTTCCAGCTCGACGACTCCGGGAAGGTCGTGCCCGCCTGCACCACGGAGCCGTGGAAGGAAGCGATGGAGTGGTATCGCGGCGCCTTCGAGCGCAAGCTCATCAACCAGGAGTTCGTCACCGTCCAGAAGCAGAACCAGCAGCAGGCCCTCGCCCAGGACAAGGGCGGCATCGTGGTCACCGGCCTGTTCGAGGTGAAGAACTACATGTCGCTGGCCGAGTCGATCAACCCCGACACCGAGGTGGAGTGGGCGCTCATCAACGACATGACCTTCGGGGACGTGCCGCGCCGAATCGTCTCGGACACCTCGGGCGGCATGGGCGGCCTGATGGCCTTCAACTCCCAGTCGCTCAAGAGCGAGGACGATCTCAGGCGCGGTCTGACCCTGATCGACAAGCTGCTGGACGAGCCGGCCTTCCAGCTGATGACCAACGGCGTGGAGGGCACCCACTACGAGGTCGAGGAGGACGGGGCGATCACCATCACCGACCAGCCGTTGTGGGAGCAGCAGGTCCAGCCCTACAACAGCTCAAGGCCCTCGGATCTGGTGGAGATCTACGGTTCCACGGACCCGTACGTCAACGAGGCCAACGAGAAGATGGCCGAGAACGACGAGTACGCGGTGACCAACCCGGCGCAGTCCCTCACCTCGGCGACCTACGACACGCAGTGGTCCACGATCGAGAAGGCGCTGAACGACAGCTACAACACCTTCATGGTCGGCCAGACCACGATGGCTGACTACGAGGCGGCCATCGAAGCCGTCCGCTCGCAGGGCCTCGACGACATCATCGCCGAGTACACCGAGGCCCACGAGGCCGTGAACTGACCGGTCCCCTCGTCCGGGCGCGCAGTTCCCGTGGACCGCGCGTCTCGAGCCGGGCCGGGCCGCCCCGCGGCCTGCCCGAGCCCCACGCCCCCTCGTCCGAAAGGCACGACCCGTGACGCTGACCCCTCCTCGAGAGCTCGACGCCCTCGCCCCCGTGACTTCTCGCCTCCAGCGCGAGATCGACGACACCGCCGCTCGTGGTGGAGGGCGCGTCGTGGTGCCCGCGGGTACCCACCGCACCGGTGCGCTTCGCCTCCGCTCGCGGATCGAGCTGCATCTCGAGGCCGGCGCCGTGCTGCACTTCGTGCCCGAGCCCGCGCTGTACCCGGTGGTCGACGCACGCTGGGAGGGAGCGACCGGGCCCGTGCACTCCCCGTGCCTGTACGCCCAGGGCGAGGAGGACGTGGCGATCACCGGGCTCGGCACGATCGACGGCGGCGGCGGATCCTGGTGGGAGCGGCACCGCGCGGGAACCCTCGAGTATCCCCGCCCCACCCTCGTCGGCCTGCACGAATGCCGCCGTGTCACCCTGCGCGACGTCACCCTGCGCGACTCACCGGCCTGGACCGTGCATCCTGCCCTGTGCGAGCAGGTGACGATCTCGGGCCTGCGGATCCTCAACCCCGCGGACTCCCCGAACACCGACGGCATCGACCCCGAGTCCTGCCGCGACGTGCACATCAGCGGCTGCCACATCGACGTTGGCGACGACTGCATCGCGATCAAGGCCGGCACCCAGGCCAGCGCCGCCCGGGTGCCCTGCGAGAACATCACCGTCACCGGGTGCACGATGGTTCGCGGCCACGGCGGGGTGGTGATCGGCAGCGAGATGGCCGGCGGGGTCCGCAACGTCGTTGTCTCCGCCTGCGTCTTCCAGGGCACAGACCGCGGGATCCGGGTGAAGACCCGTCGCGGCCGCGGCGGTCTGATCGAGAACCTGCGTGTGACCGGCATCGTCATGGACGACGTGATCTGCCCGATCACCGTCAACCCCTTCTACCACTGCGGTCCGGAGGGGAGGACCGAGCTGGTCGGCGACCGCTCGGCCCGCCCCGTCGGCCCCGGCACGCCGATCATCCGCGGCCTGCACCTCGCGCACCTGACCGCGACCCGGGTCCACGCGAGCGCCGGTCACGTCGTCGGCCTGCCCGAGGCGCCGCTCGAGGACCTCTCGATCGAGGACCTCTCCGTGACCTTCGCCGACGAGCCCCGGCCAGGAGCCCCCGAGATGGCCGACGGACTCGTCCCGGTCACCCGCGAGGGCCTGCACCTCGGCGGGGTGCGCGGCGCCCTGCTCTCCCGGGTGCGGGTGCACGGGGCCGACGGCCCGGCCCTGCTCGCAGAGGGGTGCACCGAGGTCGTCGGCGAGGTGACGGAGCTATGACCGTGACCGCGCAGCGTCGTCGGCAGCACTGGCAGGACCCGTCGGCCGGACCGGCGCCCCGGAGGGGACGCACCGTCGAGATGGTGCTGGTGGGACTCGGCATGGTCGCCGCACTCATCTCCCAGGGCGGGTTCACCCTGGTCATGAACCGAATCGACCAGTCCACCTTCGAGACCGTGGTGATGCCCGCCCTCGTCGGCGAGGACTCGGGACTCGGCGGCGAGGAGGCGCGGGTCCTCGGGGACACGCTCGCCGCTTGGCTCGGTGTGTCCCTCGTGGGGCTCCTGCTGCTGGCCGTGGCCGGGATCGCCCATACCCGCTCCCGCCCGTCCCGCCGCGCTCCCGGCTGGTGGTTCCTTGCCGCCGGTGCCGTGTGCCTGCTGGGGAGCCAGCTGATCCTCTACCCCGTCGCCTTCCTGTTCTTCGCCGCCGCGGCGCTGTTCGCGCTGCGGCCCCTGCCCGAGGGGAGCCCCCGATGACCGTCACCCCCGCCCCTAGCCCGCCAGCCGCCGCCGAGCTCGCCGAGCCGCCGCAGCTCGTGCCCCGCAAGCCCAGGATCCGGCGCCGCACCCCCGGCGAACGGATCTTCAACGTAGTCAACATCGTGCTGCTGAGCGGTTTCGGGCTCATGTGCCTGATCCCGTTCGTCCACGTGATCGGCAGCTCCTTCGCGACCCCCGGCGAGCTCGCGACCAGCAATTTCGTGCTGATCCCGAAGGAGTGGACGCTCGCCGCGTGGCAGTACATCCTCTCCACCCCTACGATCTTCCGCGCCATGGGAGTGTCGATCTTCGTGACCGTGGTGGGCACCTTCCTGAGTCTCGTGGTCACCGCGATGATGGCCTACGCGCTGGCGAAGCCGTACCTGCTGGGCCGACGCTCCATCAACTTCCTGGTCATCTTCACGATGCTGTTCAGCGGCGGCATGATCCCCACCTTCATCGTGGTCTCCAAGCTGGGGCTGCTGGACTCGCTGTGGTCGCTGATCCTCCCGGTGGCCGTCAACGCCTTCAATCTCGTCATCATGCGGAACTTCTTCCAGGGCATCCCCGACTCGCTCGAGGAGGCCGCGCGCATCGACGGCTGCTCCGAGATCGGCGTGTTCCTGCGCGTGGTGCTGCCGCTATCGATGGCCTCGATCGCGACCATCGGCCTGTTCTACGCGGTGACCTACTGGAACACCTACATGGGTGCCGTGCTCTACATCAACGACTCCAGCAAGTGGCCGATCCAGGTGCTGCTGCGCCAGGTCGTGATCGTCTCCAGCGGCATGAACGCCGACGCCACCGTCGTCGACGTGGTGCCCCCGGCGCAGTCCGTGAAGATGGCGGTCATCGCCGTGGCCACCCTGCCCATGCTCGCCGTGTACCCCTTCGTGCAGCGCTACTTCGTCAAGGGTGCGATGATCGGCTCGGTCAAGGGATGACCATCGAGGGTCGCACGAACCCAGGAGCACCGATGAGGACCGAGACGCGCCGTGACCACCTCCGCACCCTGCTCGGCCTGGACGTCACTGCCGCGGAGGGTCGTCTCGTCGCCGCGCCTCCGGCGCCACCGGATGGCGACCCCGTCGAGGTGCAGCTGCTCGCCCCGAGCGGGGAGCCCGGTGCGGAGCCGGATGCCGACCCCGACGTGATCCCGGCGCTCCTGCTGCGGCCCGACCCGGCCATTGACACCGGCGCCGGCGTCGTCCTGGTCGCCGGCCACGGCCGCGGCATCGACGCGCTCGTCGCGAACGCTCCGGCCGACGAGTACCACGACGCCCTCGCCCACAAGCTCGTCCGTGCCGGGCTGACGGTGCTGTGCCCGGAGATGGTCAGCTTCGGCAGGCGCCGCTTCCCGCAGCCGGCGGGCGCGCCGCCGCACGAGCCCGAGGAGAAGACCTGCGAGATCGACGCCGCCCGGCACCTTCTGCACGGCCGGCCGGTCATGGGTCGCCGCGTCGCCGACGCTCGCGCCGCCGTCCAGGCGTTGCGCGGCCTGCCGGGCGTGGACCCGCAACGGGTCGGGATCGCCGGCGGCTCCGGGGGAGGGGCGGTCGCGCTGCTGCTGGCAGCGGCCGACGAGTCGATCTCCGCGGCGCTGGTCGCGACCTACTTCAGCAGCTTCGAGGCGAGCATCGCCTCGATCCGTCACTGCCCCTGCAACATCGTCCCCGGTCTGCTGCCGGAGCTCGAGATGGCGGACATCGCCGCGCTCATCGCCCCGCGCCCGCTGGTGATCGAGGCGGGGGAGCGCGACCACATCTTCCCGATCTCCGCGACCCGCGAGGCCTTCTCACGCCTCCCACCGGTGTGGGAGGCGCAGGGCGCGGTCCCGCCCGAGCTCGTCGTCACCCCCGGCGGTCACGCCTTCCGCGCCGAGCGCTCCCTCGAGGCGCTGCTCGAGCATCTGACCGGCTGATCCCCGGGGTGGCCCGGGGGGCGACATGCCCGGCCGTCGACGTGCCTGCCTGCCCGGTCGCGGCCCGCCGGCCCGGCCCCCGTCGGTCGACCGCTTCCGGTCAGGACCGCGAGGACTGCTCCGGGGTCGATTCCGCGCTGGGGTAGCGACTGCACTGCGGACAGCGGGTGAGCAGGTCGTGCCGGCAGGAGACGACATGGGCGAGGAATCGCTCGGCGTCCTCGAGCCGCTCGCGCTGACGGCGCAGCTGCTCGCGGCGCCGGGTGATCACCTCGGCCCGCCCTGCCTCGTCGCGATGCAGCACCTGCGTGATCTCGGCCAGGCTCATCCCCACCTGCTGACAGGCGCGCAGCACCCGCAGGCGGTGCAGATGCTCCTCGGTGTAGTCGCGGTGGCCGGCGGCGGTGCGGTCGGGGCGGACCGCGCCGACCTCGTCCCAGTGGCGCAGCACGTGCTCGGCCACGCCGATCCGTGCGGCGGCCTCGGAGATCCTCATAGGCCCATCCTGCCGCGGCGGCGCGCTGGCCGACGACGTCACGCCGAGACGCCTCGAACCGACGCCCCAGCCCCGCGTCGACCGGTCCTCGCCACCCGGGCACCGCATTCTCCCGGCGCAGTGGGTGCGGCGCCCTTGCCCTCAGGTCGACCTGAGGACCTAGCGTCCCGGCATGGACCTCTCGGTACGCCCGTCACCCCGCCCCCTGCCCGCCCCGACCGTCGTCGACCTGGACGGCGTCCCCGTCGCGACCTGGGTGCTCGACCCGGACCCCGCCGAGTCCGACGGCGAACTCGTCATCTGTCACGGCACCCCCTGGTCCGCGGCGCTGTGGGCCGAGCTCGCCGCGGCGCTGTCCGAGCGGTGGCGCGTGCACCTGTGGGATATGCCCGGCTACGGCCGCTCCTCGCGCGCGGCGGACCTCGCCCTGGACCTGCGCACCCAGGCGACCCGCCTCGCCCGCCTCCTCGAGCACTGGGAACTGGAGCGCCCGCGCGTGCTCGCCCACGACATCGGAGGCGCCGTCGCCCTCGGCGCCCACCTCCGCCACGGCGCCGAGTACGGGGCGCTGATGCTGTGGGACGTGGTGACCCTCGACCCCTGGGGCTCGCCGTTCTTCCGCCTCGTCGCCGAGCACGCCGACGTCTTCGCCGCGCTGCCGCCTGCCCTGCACGAGGCACTCGTGCGCGAGTATGCCCGCGGCGCGGCGGCCCGTCCGCTCATGACCGACGCGATCGACGAGCTCGTCGGCCCCTGGATCGGCACGTCGGAGGAGCGCGCGAGCCTCTATCGGCAGATCGGGGCGCTGCGTCCGGAGGACACCCGGGACCTGGTCGACTCCCTCGATCGGGTGCGCACACCGGTGAGCATCGGCTGGGGCGCCGAGGACCCGTGGATTCCCGTGGCCCAGGCGCACCGGCTCGCGGACGCGCTGCCGGGAGAGGCGCCCGTGACGATCCTGCCCGGCGTCGGGCATCTCGTGCCGCTCGAGGCGCCGGAGGCGCTGCGCGAGGACGTCGGCCGCTGGCTCCGCGATCCCTACGCGGAGCTCTGACCTCTGGCGCGGGTCGTATTCAACCTAGAGGTTGACGAGGTGGTCGCGCAGGTGTAATGTCACCTCTATCAACCAAACGGTTGATAAGGAGGGTGATGGACGCCGACCGCCTCTCGAGGGCCTTCGCCGCCCTCGCCGACCCCACGCGGCGGGACCTCGTCTCACGCCTGACCCTCGGTGACGCCACCGTGGGCGAGCTCGCCGCCCCCTACGACATGTCTCTGCAGGCCGTGAGCAAGCACCTCACGGTCCTCGAGTCCGCCGGCCTGGTCACCCGTCGGCGCGACGCACAGCGGCGCCCCGTCCACCTCGACCCCGAGGTGCTGGGGGAGCTGACCGACTGGATCGACCGTCACCGCACCGCCGCCGAGGCACGCCTGTCCCGCCTCGACGAGGTGCTCCAGCAGCTCGAGGACCCCGCCCCGAGCAGCGCCCCGCGCAGCACCGACTCCCCGGAGGGAACGACATGACCGCCACCGATCGCCCCGCCACCACGGACCGTCTGACCACCGCCGCCATCGAGGCGGATCCCGACCTGCCCCTGATCCGCATCACGCGCGACTTCAAGGCGAGCGCCGCCCAGCTCGTGCGCGCCCACACCGACCCCGAGATCTACGCCCGCTGGTGCGGACCCAAGAGCCTGGACACCCGGATCGACCGTTGGGACGCCCGCACCGGCGGCTCCTACGCCTTCACCAACATCGACCGCGCCACGAAGGAGGAGTACTCCTTCCACGGCAGCTTCCACGAGGTGCGCGAGGACCGCATCGTCCAGACCTTCACCTTCGACGGTTGGCCGGACGGCGTCTCGCTGGACACGATGACCTTCGAGGACCTCGGCGACGGCTGGACCCGCATGCACAACCAGTCACTCCTGGACTCCTTCGAGGGCCGCGCCGGGATGCTCGAGAGCGGCATGGAGGTCGGGGTGAACGAGGGCTACGAGAAGCTCGACGCCCTGCTCGAGGGCGGGCAGGTCGAGGCCTCCTGAGTTGACGCCAGCGTGGCTGACGGGCTCCCGGCCCGTCGGCCGCGCTTGCGCGCGTCGGCCGTGGTGCTCGGCCGGGTCGCCCTCTCCCGTCAGCCGTGCTGTCCTGGCCCGTCGGCCGGGCCATCCGCACCGCCGACCACGCCGCCCGGGCCCGTCGGCCGCTCCCGCGCCCGCGCTGTCAGAGTGACAAGATCGAGTGTTCGCGTCCAGAGGTGGGGGAATCGTCCCTTCCTGCCGTACGGTGAACGGTGTGCTGATCGCTGCACCCCGGGTCGGGGACGCGCGCGGCACCACAGACCTCAGTCCCTGTCCCTCCGACGATTGTGAATCCCCTTATGCAGATGGCCACCCGCAACAAGCTGTCCAACCCTCCTCGCCTGGCCAAGAAGGGCCTGCGCATCACCCCGCTCGGCGGCCTCGGCGAGGTCGGCCGCAACATGACGGTCTTCGAGCACGGCGGCAAGCTGCTCATCGTCGACTGCGGCGTGCTGTTCCCCGAGGACCACCAGCCCGGCATCGACGTGATCCTGCCGGACTTCACCTCGATCCGCGATCGCCTCGACGACGTGGTGGGCATCGTGCTCACCCACGGTCACGAGGACCACATCGGCGGCGTCCCCTACCTCCTCAAGGAGCGGGCCGACATCCCGCTGTACGGCTCCGAGCTGACGCTGGCGTTCATCACCGCGAAGCTCAAGGAGCATCGCATCACCCCGAAGACCATGCAGGTCAAGGCCGGGGACCGTCAGCAGGCCGGTCCCTTCGACCTCGAGTTCGTCGCGGTGAACCACTCCATCCCGGACTCGCTCGCCGTGTTCCTCCGCACCTCCGCCGGGACCGTGCTGCACACCGGCGACTTCAAGATGGACCAGTTCCCGCTCGACGGCCGGATCACCGACCTGCGCGCCTTCGGACGCCTCGGCGAGGAGGGCGTGGACGTGTTCCTCACCGACTCGACCAACGCCGAGGTCCCCGGCTTCACCATGTCCGAGCGCGACCTCACCCCCGCGATCGACCAGGTCTTCATGACCTCGCCGCGGCGCGTGATCGTCTCGAGCTTCGCCAGCCACGTCCACCGCATCCAGCAGGTGCTCGACGCCGCGCACGCCAACGGCCGCAAGGTAGCGTTCGTCGGCCGCTCGATGGTGCGCAACATGAAGATCGCGCGCGAGCTCGGCTATCTCGACATTCCCAAGGGCCTCGTCGTCGACTTCCGCAAGATCCAGTCGATGCCCGATCACAAGATCACCCTGATCTGCACCGGCTCCCAGGGCGAGCCGATGGCGGCGCTCGCGCGCATGGCCAACGGCGACCACCAGATCCAGGTGGGCGAGGGCGACACCGTGCTGATGGCCTCCTCGCTGATCCCGGGCAACGAGAACGCGATCTACGGGATCATCAACAAGCTCACCGACCTCGGCGCGAACATCGTCCACAAGGGCAATGCGAAGGTGCACGTCTCCGGCCACGCGAGCGCCGGCGAGCTCGTGTACTGCTACAACATCGTGAAGCCGAAGAACGTCATGCCCGTGCACGGCGAGTCCAAGCACCTGCACGCCAACGCCGAGCTCGCCCGCAAGACGGGCGTGCCCGAGGACCGCGTGGTCATCGGCTTCGACGGCGTGGTCGTCGACCTCGTCGACGGCAAGGTCAAGGTCGCCGGCAAGGTCGACGCGGGCCTGGTCTACGTGGACGGCCAGACCATCGGCGCCGCCACCGAGGACACCCTCGCCGAGCGCCGGCTGCTCCAGGGCGGCGGCGTGGTCACGGTCGTCGCGCTGATCGACCCCAAGTCCCACAAGCCCGTCGAGCCGGTCGAGTTCCTCACCAAGGGCTTCGTGCACGACAAGAAGACCTTCGAGGGCGCCGCCGCGCAGGTCGAGAAGGCCCTGGCCCAGTCGAAGACCGACAAGATCGACGACATCGCCGAGATCGAGCAGATCGTGGTCGACACGGTGAGCAACCACCTGCGCCGCAGCTACCGCCGCGAGCCCGCGGTGATGGCGGTCGTCATCGACTCCTGAGCCCCGGCCGACGTCCGCGTCGGCACTCCGGTACGGCCCCTCCGGCCCGCCTCGCGGCGGTGCGGGAGGGGCCGTTCGCATCACCCTGCGCTCACTCCGCCCGGTGCCGCGCCCGATGGGCCGACGGGCTCAGTCCCCGCACCGCCCGGAAACGGCGGGAGAAGTACAGCGGATCGGAGAACCCGACCCTCCGGGCGATCTCGGCGACCGGGTCCGGGGTCATCTCCAGCAGCCGGGCGGCGGCCTCCATCCGCTGCGCCTCCACGTAGCCGCGCAGCGGCGTGCCCGTCTGCGCGGTGAACAGGTGCGCGAGTCGCGAGGGGGAGAGGTGGGCGACCGCGGCGAGCTGCGGGGCGGTGAGCTCCTCGTCCAGATGGGCGTCGATGTGCTCGAGCACGCGCAGCACCCGCTCGTCCATCCGGTGCCGACGCGGGTTCTGCGTGTCGTACCAGAGCAGTGCCTCCTCGATCCCGTTCAGGGTGAACAGCTCCGAGCGGCCGACGGCCAGTCGCGCGGCACGGGCGGCCGTGCGCAGCGCCTGCTGCACCCGGGCGTCGACGGCCGCGCCCAGGCGGATGCTGAGCAGCCCGTCCGCGGCCTCGGGCCAGTCCAGCAGGGCGAGCCACGGAGCCGGCGGATGCACATGGACGTAGAGCAGGTGCCAGCTGCCCGCGGCGGGATCCGTGCCGTAGTCCTGCAGCGTGCCAGGGCGGATCAGCACCCCCTGACCGGGGGAGGTGGTGAGCGAGTCGCCGCCTGCCGCGTGCACCAGGCCGGTGCCGGCCACGGTGTGCAGCAGCAGCCAGTCCGTCGTCCCTCGCGAGCGGCGCACCCGGTAGTCCGCCTCCTGCCGCAGCTCCCCGACGAGCACCCGGCCGGTCTCCGGGGCCGGGAACTCGACCGCGGGGACCTGACGTCGCGCAGCAGGATCGTCCATGCCTCCGCCCTCCTCGCACCTGGTCGGCGCTGACCGTGGTGCCCAGACTTGCATCATGAACACACTCAGCACCAGCCCCGTCCCGACCCGTGCCGATTCGCAGGGCGCGAGCACCGCCGCCGGAGACGCCGCGCCGCCCGATGCGGAGACCGTCGGCCTGGAGATCCTTCCCGCCGACACCGAGGACGCCGCTGCCCTCGCCGAGGCCTATGAGACCGGCGGCGCCGTGCACCTGCGCGGCGTCCTCACCGCCGAGGAGATCGCCGAGCTGCGGGAGGCGTTCACCTCCCACATCGAGACCGGCGGCACCGGCGGCGCCTTCCACGAGACCCCCGAGGGCGATCCGCTGCACGCCTACCCGCGCATGATCCAGCCCCATCGCGGCGACCACGCCCCGGGGAGCCTCGCCCGGCGCTGGCTGCTCGAGCAGCGCGTGATGGGACGGGTGGCCGACGTGGTGGGTCCGGTGTGGGCGGCGCAGTCGATGTTCTACTTCAAGCCCCCGGGCGCCCGCGGCCAGGCCATGCACCAGGACAACTACTTCCTGCAGTCCCATCCGGAGACCTGCATCGCCGCCTGGATCGCGGTGGACGACTGCGACGGGGACAACGGCGCGCTCGGCGTCGTGCCCGGCACCCACCGCTACGAGATCGAGTGCCCCGAGGACGCCGACGCCTCGGAGTCGTTCACCACGATCACCGTGTCCATCCCCGAGCACCTCTCCGTGGTGCAGACCGACATGCGCGCCGGCGACATGCTGATCTTCCACGGCAGCCTCGTCCACGGTTCCCGTCCCAACACCACCACCGATCGCTTCCGCCGCTCGCTGATCTTCCACTACATCCCCGTGGGCAGCCGCGAGGTCGCCTCCAGCTACCAGCCGTTGCTCGACGAGCACGGCGAGGAGGTGCGCATCGAGGAGTCCGAGATGGGCGGCACCTGCGGAGAGGGCTGGGCTGTGGCGAACCACTGAGCTGTGCGGGTCGGCACGGGCATAGTGGAGTGCATGAGTGCCGAGGAGTATGTCTTCTGCCAGGTGGTGGACCGAACCGTCGAGTCGAGCCGAGTGTATGAGGACGACGAGATCCTCGCCTTCATGGACATCCAGCCGGTGACCGACGGGCACCTGCTCATCATCCCCAAGCGGCACGCGCCGCACCTGGCCGACCTGGACGAGCAACTCGGAATGTCGATGTTCCGCGTGGCTCAGCGTCTTGCCGCGACGCTGCGCAACTCGGGGACTCCATGCGACGGCGTGAACCTGTTCCTGGCCGACGGCGAGGCTGCGTTCCAGGAGGTGTTCCACGTCCACCTGCACGTGTTCCCTCGTGCGACCGGCGACGGCTTCCGTATCGACGCCGACTGGCGTGAACGGCCGCGCGCCGAGCTGGACGTGGCGGCCGAGCACATCCGGGGCGGGATGCTGACTTCGTCAACCTGACGCCAATTGGCACTTGAACGCGCTCAGTCCCATCCGTGCGGCAGTCCCATATGCAGAGCCGTAGGTGGCTCGGCCTGGCGCCGACGCAAGGGAAGCAGCGGTGACTGGTGCACAGGCACTTCTATCCTGGAGCGGGCCGATGATGGCAAAGTTGGGGCACGAGACGGGACGGTCCGGTTCACGATGGTCTCGTCCTCAATGAGGTCGATCTGCTCAGGCGTGTCTCTCGGCGTCGTCTCTGGTGGATGCTCTCTATCCGGATCTCGTCTCGGCCTGACGCAGCTTGCGGTTCAGGATTTTCTTCTGCAGCAGAGCGAGAACACTACGTAATCCACGGCGTTCACCGAGAGGTGACCCTTCATTCGGACGCGAGTAGTCGACGACCCGATCGGAGAAGGCTTCCCAGGTCGCGCGGAGGGAGCGCCTGCCCTCGTCGGTCCTGTGCTCGGTGATGTCGGTCACCCAGAGTCCGTTGACGTTATCGACGGTGAAGTCCTGCTTGACAAGGCCGTCGTGAACTGGCGGATCGGGGGCTCGAGCTCTCCCGGTGGTCGGGATGGATGAAGAGAAGGTCATCGATGTCGTCGAATCCATGCCCCAGCGCTATATGGTGCCATAGCCTGGCAGCATGGCTTCTTCGTACTCGGCGATCAATGACGTGGTCCCCCACGCTGGAGTTAGCGCGATGACAGCGTTCCAGGCACAGTCGGGCGCTGGGAACGTCAAGCCCGGGATTGTGGGAGAAGGTCGAGAGTTCTGCCAATGCGTTGGGCTACCGGCGCAACGACGGCGGGCCATAGGATCCCACGACGTATCGCATTCATGGGTAACGCGCTCTTCGTCTTCAACAGATAGCGACGGTACGAGGGATATAAGCGGTCCCACCGCGCCGCGGGCGTACCAGATTCTCCCACTCGGTGAGAGCGAGCAAGTGACGGTCAAGGTGTCCGTGCGCGGCACCGAGATACCTTGGCGCTGATGTTCGTCGCGATCACGAACGAGCCGCGGCCGTATGCCTGGGGATCACGCACGCTCATCCCGGAGTTCTTCGGGCGTGCTCCCAGCGGGTCCCCCGAGGCAGAGCTGTGGCTCGGTGCCCATCCGCTGTGCCCCAGCCGCATCCTCGACCCTTCTCGCAGTGGCGGCCACGAGCACCTCGACTCCTGGATCGCTGCCGAGCCGGAGCTCACCCTCGGTGCTGATCGCAGCAGTGACGAGTTGCCGTTCCTGATGAAGCTACTGGCAGCCAATGAGCCGCTGTCCATCCAGGTCCATCCCAACGCCGCACAGGCCAAGGAGGGGTTCGAGGCCGAACGGGCCCTGGGTATTCCCGTCGACAGCCCGGTGCGCAGCTACAAAGACCCCCGGCATAAACCCGAGATCGCGCTCGCCCTCGAGGATCCCTTCGAGGCGTTGGTGGGATTCCGGCCGATGGAGGCGACCCGGCAGCTAATTGGGGTGCTCATCCGCCGTGCCGGACACCGGCCGGACGCCCAGCGCACGCTGACTGGGCTAGCCGCGCGGCTGCGGGGGAACGCGGAGGAAGCTCTACGCTGCGTCGTGGCAGAGTTTCTTGATCACTCGGCCGCGGCCCGGCTGCTAGAGGCGGTCGGCATCGCCGTGGGTGCCTCCGGCGACACCGGCGGGTTCACCGGCGAGATCGCCACCTTGGCCGAAATCGCCGCTGCCCGGCCCGGCGATCCCGGGCTGCTGGTCGCGCTGCTCCTTAACCACGTGACGCTCGAGCGCGACCAGGCAGTCTACCTTCCGCCCGGGAACGTCCACGCGCATCTCCGGGGCCTGGCCGTCGAGGTCATGGCAGCCTCCGACAACGTTGTGCGCGCCGGCCTGACGGGAAAGCACCTCGACGTTGTAGAGCTCCAGCGCATTACCCACTTTACGGAGACACTTGACCCCATCCACACGGCTGAGCACCCCGCCGAGGGACTGACTGTCCACCGTCCCGAGGAGCCGGACTTCCAGCTCGTGGTGGTTGAGGCCAACGCCGGCGAGGGGACCCTCGCGGCGCTGCATGGCCCCGGGATCGTCCTGGCCCTCGAAGGCGCTCCGCAATTGCTCGGTCGGGTGGAGATGTCCTCACTCTCGCGGGGGGACGCTGTGTTCGTCACGCCTGACGAAACGGCGCTCCGTGTGGCGGGATCGGGACGGATCGCTCTGGCGAGCTGCCGTCGAGCGACTGCGCAAACACGTCTGTAACGAACAGCGTACCTGCGAGCAGCGCGGACGTTGGTCAAGTCCCGGGAAGTGGTGTAGCGATCCTTCGCTGAGTGGTCAGGGCGGGCAGGGAGTTGGTAGTGACCTCCTCGGTGCCGGTGTCGGGGACGAGGTTGAGGCGGCAGCGGGCCAGGACGTCGAGGCCGAGATAGCGGCGCCCTCCGGCCCATTCGTCGGTCTGTTCGGCCAGGACTGCGCCGACGAGGCGGACGATCGCGTCGCGGGTGGGGAAGATGCCCACGGAGTCCGTGCGGCGGAGGACCTCCTTGTTCAGCCGCTCGGTGGGATTGTTCGACCAGATCTGGACCCAGACGTCCTTGGGGAACGCCGTGAACGCGAGCAAATCGGCGCGTGCGGCATCGAGGTGCTCAGCCACGGCCGGCAGCTTCCCGCTGACGTAGTCCAGCAACCGCTCGAACTGGGGACTGATGCGCGATCAGGTGTCAGCTGGGGTTAGGCCGCCAGGCTGACGGTCGGGTTCATGATGGCCTCGTACTCGATGGGGGTCAATCGGCCCAGACGGGCCTGCCGGCGGCGTCGGTGGTACGTCCGCTCGATCCAGGTGATGATCGCGATCCGCAGCTCTTCTCGAGTCCGCCAGCGCTTGCGGTCCAGGACGTTCTTCTGGAGCAGGGCGAAGAAGGACTCCATCGCGGCGTTGTCCCCGGCAGCACCAACTTTCCCCATCGATCCGATGAGGTGATGGCGGTTCAGGGCGTGCACGAAGCTTCGCGCTCGAAACTGGGATCCTCGGTCCGAATGCACGATGCAACCAGCCACGTCGCCACGCCGTGAAGCAGCGTTGTTCAGGGCGTTCACCGCGAGACGGGCCTTCATCCGGTCGCTGATGGAGTAGCCCACGATCCGGCCGGAGAACACATCCTTGATCGCGCAGAGGTAGAGCTTCCCCTCGTCGGCCCGGTGCTCGGTGATGTCGGTCAGCCATAGCTCGTTGACGTCGTCGGCGGTGAAGTCGCGCTTGACCAGGTCGTCGTGCACGGGCGGGCCCGGGCGCTTGCCGTTCTTACCGCGCTTCTTCCCGAACACCGACCACCACTGGTTCTCCCGGCAGATCCGCCACGCAGTCCGCTCACACATCGACTCACCAGCGGCCTCTGCCTCTCCTGCAAGGAAGCGATACCCGAACTCGGGATCGTCACGGTGGGCGTCGAAAAGGGCATTGGCCCGAAAAGCTTCGACCAGCTCGGACGCGGTGACCTGCTGTTTCCGCCAGCGATAGTAGGGCTGGCGGGAGAGCTTCAGAACCCGCAAGGACACCGCGACAGGGACTCCATCATCGGCGAGCTCACTCACAAGCGGGTAGAGCCTTTTCCCGGCAGGTTCGCCTGCGACAGGTAGGCGGCCGCGCGGCGGAGGACCTCGTTCTCCTGCTCGAGCAGTCGGTTCCGGCGGCGGAGGTCCCGCAACTCGGAGGACTCCTCACGGGTCTTGCCGGGCCGGGCACCGTCCTCGACATCGGCCTGGCGCATCCAGTTCGTCAGGCACGACTCGGAGATCCCGAAGTCCTTCGCAATCACCGAGAGTTTCTGACCAGGTTCACGGTTCCTGGCGACGCGCACGACGTCGTCACGGAACTCCTGGGGATAGGGAGCGGGCATGGTCCACATCCTTCCCTGCGACGCTCCTCAGCGCCACAGCTGATGTGACACCTACTCGTGCATCAGTCCCCCCTTGTCGCTGTGGGGCGTGAGCCCGGAGACGTAGTGGCCGGCGTGCTCGCGGGTCCACAGGCCCATCTTCAGCGCGTCCAGAGCGAGGTCGGTCCGCAGCGACTTCGATAGCTGCCAGCCGACCACGCGGCGGGAGAACACGTCGATGACGAACGCGGCATAGACCCAGCCCGCGAAGGTGCGGCAGTAGGTGATGTCCGCGACCCACAGCTGGTCCGGGGCCGTCGCGGTGAAGTCGCGTTCGACCAGGCCACGGCGAGCGTCTGGGCCATCACCGAGGCGGGTGGTCCGCGGGCCCTTCTCTCGGCTGATCCCGCGAAGCCCTTCCGCCCGCAACAGCTGTTCCACGGTGTAGCGCGCGACCGCGACGCCTTCCCGGCGCAGCTGGGCGTGATGCTCCTTCGCGCCGTAGACCCCGAAGTTCTCCGCGTGAACACGCCGGATGTGCACGAACAGCTCCTCGTCCCTCAGCATGCGCTTCGAGGGTGGGCGGGTCCTGAAGGCGTAGTAGGTGCTCGGCGCGATCTGGGCGCCCGCTGCGGTGAGCGCCCGGAAGATCTGCTCGACGCCGAACTCGTGCTTATGCCGGTCGATGAACTGAACGATCACCGCGGTGGGCGGTCGAGCTCTGCCGCGAAATAAGCCGAGGCCGACCGCAGGATCGGCGGATTCAAGTGGTCAGTGTAACGAGTCCTGTGAGATGAGGCAGTCACTGATCACAGGAGGGTCCGGTTGCAGGGCAGGCACGGTCATCTCAGCCGGGAGCAGAAGCAGCTCGCACTCCGACTCCACGCGAAGGGCTGGCGATTGGTCGGCATCGCCAGAGAGATCGGCTGCAGCGCACCGATGGTCGGCATCATGGCCCGCCCCGGTCGGCATCTCGATGCCAAGTCGTTCGGCTGGCAGCCTCGTGCCGGCCAGTTGACCATCGACGAGCGCGAGCAGATCCTCCTCGGGCTCAACCACGGCGACACGCTCACCGCGATCGCCGAGCAACTCGGACGGGCGGTGTCCACCGTCAGTCGCGAGGTGAAGCGCGGAGGCGGTTGTACCGACTACTCGGCCTGGCATGCCCATGGACGTGCCCGCGAGCAGGCTCGACGACCCAAACCGTTCAAGCTCGCATCTGGGAGCTCTGTTATCTGGTATGAAGTAGTGATGCGTCCCATCGTCGAGACGAAGCTCTCTCCTCATACCATCGTTCCTGCTTCCATCGAGCGCGAATGATCCGCGCCGATACGCTGGTCAAGGAGTTCACCCGCCCCGTCCGCCTGAACGGCCCCCTGGCCGGACTACGGTCCTTCTTCAGCACCCGCACTGTCACCACTCGCGCGGTTGATGAGGTCTCTTTGACCGTCGACGACGGGGAGATCGTCGGATATCTCGGCCCCAATGGCGCAGGGAAGTCCACCACCATCAAAATGCTCACTGGCATCCTCGTGCCCACCTCCGGGCACGTCGAGGTCGAGGGCATCGTGCCCTGGCAGGACCGGCGCGCCAATGCCCGCAACATCGGCGCTGTCTTCGGCCAGCGCACCCAGTTGTGGCTGGATCTGCCGTTGCGCGACTCCCTAGACCTCGTGGCCAAGCTGTACGGGCTGAGCCCCGAGGATTACCGTCGCAGCCTAGACATGTTTGTGGACCTCCTGGACATGGGGTCGTTCCTGAACACCTCGGCGCGTTCCCTGTCGCTGGGCCAGCGGATGCGCGGGGATATCGTCGCCGCGATGCTGTACCGGCCACCGGTGCTGTACCTGGACGAGCCGACCGTCGGCCTAGACGTCGTGGCTAAGGCCCGAATCCGCCAGTTCATCGCCGAGCAGAACCGCACCGAGGGCACCACTGTCATACTCACCACGCACGACATCTCCGACATCGAGCAGTTGGCCCGGCGGGTGGTCATCATCGACGAAGGGACGATCCTGTACGACGGTTCCCTCGATGCTCTACGTGCCCGCTACTCCCCGTACCGCGAACTCGTCGTGACCGGTCCGGACCTGTCGGCCGATCCCCACCTGGACGGTCTCGAACTCACCGCTATTGGGACCCTCGGCGAGGAAGACCGTGCCACGTTCCGTTTCGACCCCTCCGTGCTTTCGGCCCCTGTGGCGATTAACCGTCTGACCAGTGCGGTCGAGGTCAGCGACATCTCCTCCCGGGAGGTCGGCGTCGAAGACGTGATTCATCAGATCTATACCGCCCGCGAGGTCGCCAGGTGAGTTTCACAGTTGACGCGCCACAACGGGCCACGGCGACCGCACAGCACCTGCCTATCCCGCAAGTGCTCGCAGCCGTCCTCGCCTCTGCTCGGCAGGCCGCCCGCGCCCAGTTCTCCTTCCGCGCTTCCACCTGGGCGGCGATCCTGGGCACGATCCTGCAGGTGGTGCTGGTCTACGCGGTCTGGCATGCCGTGTACGGGGCCCGCACCGTGGTGTCCGGAGTCGACCAGCAGGTAGCCATCACGTACGCCGTGCTGGGAGTGCTGACTTCCGCGGTGTTCCAGCCCTTCGTTTTCGACACCATCTACGGGCGCCTGCGCTCCGGGGCGATCATCTTCGACGTCATGCGACCGGTGTCCGCCGTTCCCACGGCGCTGGCCCAGCAGGTCGGAGCAGCGGCCGGGCAGATTCCGGCCGTTAGCGCGGGCCTGGTCACCGGAATCGTGATCGGCGCGATCACCCTGCCCGGATCGCCCGTGACCGCGGTGGCGTTCCTCGTCTCACTCTTGCTGGGCTTTGCCGTGTCGATCGTGCTGAACTTCCTGACCGGGCTCGTGGGGTTCTGGACCCTCGAGGTCGGCGGCGCCTTCCTCATCATCCGAATGTTCTCCCAGTTTGCCTCAGGGGCGCTGATCCCGCTGTGGTTCATGCCCGCATGGCTCGCCACCCCGTTGGCGTTCCTGCCCTTCAGTGCGCAGGTGTTCATCCCCCTGTCGATCTACTCCGACACCGATCCGGGCTGGCACACCGTGGGAGACCTCGGGGTACAGCTGCTGTGGGTGGTGGTGTTGGTGGCGTTGACCTGGACGGTGTGGCGACGGGCGATCCGACGACTGGTGGTGTTCGGTGGCTGAGGCATCGACCATCGTAACGGCGAGCGCGGCGAGCGGGACGAGGGCTCGCCCGATTCCCGTATGGCGCACCTACCTGATCCTGCTCGGTGCGGCCTGGCGAACCCTGAAGTCCTTGCGCGCCAACTTGGTACTGACTTTCCTTGGCTCCGTCGCGATCCAGGGCACCCAGCTGGCATTCATCTCCGTTCTACTAGGAGCCTTCGGAGCGATCGCAGGCTGGAGCGTGGGGGAGGTGGCATTTCTGTACGGGCTGAGGCTCACGGCCCACGGGGTATGCACCATAAACTTTGGCAATCATCGCCAGAGCGCGGTGGTGATCCGCAACGGCGAATGGGATCGGTACCTGCTACGCCCCGCAGGGCCGCTCATGCAGCTCATGACCCGGTTCCTCAATCCCGGCACGATCGGGGACCTCGTGCTGGGGCTGGCCATCCTGCTGACCGCGGCGAACCTTCTAGATATGACGTGGACGCTCCCGCTGGTGCTGTACGTGGCCGCAGCGGCGATCGGTGGAGGGCTCGTAGAGGCGGGGATGCAGATCGGGCTCTCGGGTTTTGACTTCGTGGTGGGGCCGACGGTGCGGATCAAGGACATGGTCGACCGGGTGCTGACCGACTTCGGGGCGTACCCGATGGCGATCTTCGGGACCATCGGGACGTGGCTGCTGACGTTGTTGCTGCCGCTGGCGTTCATGGCTTACCTTCCGGCCGCGGTCGTGCTGGGCCACGAGGCGGACCTCGTGGTGCCGGTATGGCTGGCCTGGTTGTCGCCAATTGCAGGGCTCGGTGTGTTCGCAATCGGAGTCGCCGTTTTCATGAGAATGAGCAAGAGTTATGCAAGCCCAGGATCCTAAAGCTCGAACTCGTTCACATTGCCTAGGCACTTCTGTTGCGATTAAAGATTCGCTTCTACCATTGGCGTCAGTCTTGGCCAATCCGTGCCGAACTGAGATCGATCCCTGGTTTCGGAACCAAATTCATCAGGGCGCCCACTGATACAGAGCAGTGGGCCCTCGCCGGAATCGCCCGCTTCACAGTAAGCAATAATCGGACTACCTGGAGAGTAAATCGCGAACTATCATTATCCAAGCGGCAGCGCTAACGAGCTGAGACGCTATCCAGATGCATGCGCGGAAGCCCAGATGCTGCGAGCTAATCAAAACTCAGTCGACGGATCGCAATAAATACGCCTCCGTAACTGCAGGATTAACGGAAAGAGAAGCCATCAGTGATTCACGATATCGGTTCACCAAACTCTCGAAGCTACCATCTAATTGGCGTTGGTGGGAGCAGCATGAGTGGCCTCGCAATAGCGCTAAAAGAGACCGGCCATAATGTAAGTGGCTCTGATTCAAAGCGATCACAGGCGAGCATGGAGGTAGAATCAAGGGGAGTGCACGTTCACTATGGTGTCGATGTGGCAGAACGGCTCTCAGACGCCGACGTCGTTGTCTACAGCACAGCGGTCAAAGAAAATCACCCAGAGCTCTTAGCCGCAGAAATAGAGGGAATTACTACACTGAATAGAGGAGCGTTCCTCGGAACCGTAGCTAATTCCTACTCGCAGCACATTGCAGTAGCGGGCACTCACGGTAAGAGTACAACCTCAAGCCTCATCTACCACGTCATGCGCCAGGGACAACTGACGCCGTCCGCCTCAATTGGTGCACTTCTGCCAGAGGAGAACGTCTCGAGCGTACTTAAAAACGGAGAACATATTGTTACCGAAGCCTGTGAGTACCACAACAACTTTCGCTACTTAACGCCAAACATCGCTGTTGTCACGAATGTTGAGCACGATCACGTTGACCATTTCCCGAAGTTAGACGATGCCATTCGCTCATTCTGTGGGTTCGTCTCGGGAATCAAGGCAGGCGGGGCCGTAGTTGTTGGGCCGCGCGTGCCCGAACCAGTATTGAGCGTGGCGCAGAGTATGGGGTATAAGGTGCTGACATATGGGTCAAGTAACTCGTCGGCCAGCGTGAGCCGCCGTGTCACGATGCCCGAGGGGGAAGACGTAACCATCGAGCTCCATAACGAGGCGCCAGTTAGAATGCAACTTCGACTTCACGGAGATCACAATGTTGAGAACGCCATGGCGGCTCTACTAGTAGGGAAAGAGTTGGGGCTTTCGACTGAAGCCACGGCCTCCGCTATATCGTCATTCGGCGGCATTGCGCGAAGAACAGAACTGGTTGCCAAGTACGGGAATGCGCGTTTATACGACGATCTTGCATGCCATCCTAATGAGCTGGCGGCTACCTTGGAAGCGGTGCGCCGCAGGAACGCCAACTCGCCTCTTAGTGTCTTTATTCAGCCGAACTCGTATACGCGGCTAAAGGTTCATCTTGAGGAATTCGCTGACTGTTTCGCAAATCAGGATCGAGTATTTGTGCTGCCTGCTTTTGCTGGAAGAGATTCTCCGGATAAGGCATTGAGCAGCGAGCTGCTCGTGGATAAGATTGAACAAAGAGGTGTCTCCGCACTCTTTATATCAGAACGTGAGGCATTAGAGGGGGCGATAATCGGGGAACTCGCTTCCGGGAGAGATGTTATACTCATCGGACCAAACCCATTTGGTGATCTGCTTGCAAAATTGGAGGCGACGAATGCCCGCTTTGACCGAGCTTCTAGCTGAATACGAGTTTCAAGTTAAAGGTAGTATTAATAGGATTGACGTAACGGGCCTCGAGCTCGATTCCCGACGATGCTTCCCGGGTTGTGTTTACTTCGCTCTGGCTGGACGGAAGCATGATGGGCTCAACTATGTGGATGAAGCAGTAGCTCGGGGGGCGCAGGCCGTAATTCTCGAGCAGTTCCCGACACATGTCCCGCGGGGTGTAGCCATGATTCGAGTCCCTGACGCGAGAGATGCGATGGCGTATCTGTCACGAGCTTTCTATCGCACAAACGAGCGCTCAATGCACTTGGTCGCAACAACGGGAACGAACGGAAAGACTTCCACCACTGCCTATATCGAACATATTCTTAGCAGTGCGATCGGTAGCGCCGGCGTAGTTGGCACGGGAGGAGCACGCCTTAATGGCGAAGTCCTGCCGTCTTACTCAACGACTTACACGACTCCCGAGTCAATAGAGCTGCATCGGCAGCTCGCCCGAATGTCTGCTAGCGGCGCCAAAGCGGTAGCCCTCGAGGCGTCCTCTGTGGCGCTCGATGTCGGCAGACTGAAGTATCTTAGCTTCGCGGCGGGGGTCTTTACCAACTTGTCGCCGGAACATTTGGACGATCATCACACGGTAGAAGCATACTGGGCGGCGAAGCTGAAGCTCTTTGAGGGGCTCTGTGAACACGCCGTGGTGAATGACGACGAACCGCATGCGGAAGATATCAAGCGGCGTATGCCCGGTAACTTTACTACTTATGGTATTGACTCTGCGTACGCTGACTACCGTGCGACGTCCATTGTGTACGGTAGAGCATCTACAGAATATGTATTGGAGCATGCTAGTTTGCACACGCGTGTCATCGTCCCCACTCCCGGACGTTTCGCGGTTCTGAACTCGTTGGCGGCGATCGCCGCCACTGGACAGCTCGGCGTTAGAACTGACGACGCCGTCTATGCTCTCAAAAGTATACCCGGTATCGCTGGGCGGTTCGAAGTGAAGGCAGACGAGCAACGTGATGTGGCCTATGTAGTTGACTTCGCGCACACACCAGCCGCTCTACAAAACGTGCTGGAGGCTGCCGGGCACATAGCTTCGGGAAGGGTCGCTGTTGTTTTTGGTTGCGGCGGTGATAGGGATCGGACTAAGCGTGCAGCGATGGGTGAAGTCGCGGCCAAGTTTGCTGATTTTACTGTTATCACCTCCGACAATCCTAGGACGGAGCGGCCGTGCGCGATTATCGAGGAGATTGCTGTCGGTGCAAATCGTGTATCCGGAGCTTCGTTTGTCGTAGAGGAGCTTCGGGAGGCCGCTATTGCTCGGGCCGTAAACTGGGCTCGCGCTGGCGACGTTGTCGTAATTGCCGGAAAGGGCGATGAGGATTATCAAGACTTTGGGAGTAAGAAGCTGCCGTTCTCTGATTCGAGCGTTGTGAGTGATTTGATCCGCGTGAACGGTGGTGGCGAGTAACGATGCATAGAGCGCTGATCTTGGGAGCCGGGATAACCGGGCGTAGCGCAGCGAGGTGGCTTCGCGCGGCGGGGTGGAGGGTAGTTGTAACTGAGAGGTCGGGGTTCGAGCTGCAAGGTACGAGGGGCGTTTTCGACGAGTTGAAGTCGTCAGAGTATCGCGCGGACTACATCCCCGTACGGGCTGATCGCTTCGATCTAGTGCTGCGAAGCCCCGGGGTGCGCGAATCGGATCCTGCTCTGCGCGCGGCTCGAGCTCTCGGAATTCCTGTTGTTAGTGAACTCGACCTGCCCGGCCCTGACATAAATAGGCCGATGGTAGCAGTTACTGGTACCAATGGTAAGGGTTCCGTGTCTAGCTATGTAGGCCACTTTCTATCAGCTTCAACGTTTGATGTGCCCGTTGTTGGCAACATTGGCCGCTCTTTCACTTTGGCGCGATCAGAAATGCCTCCCGATCGATGGCTGGTGGTTGAAGTTAGTGCGGCGCAGCTCGAGGATACGAATGTGTTCTCTCCCTTCGTTGGCGTTATTACGAACGTTGTCCCAGAGCATATGGATCGGTACACGTGGCAACAATATAAATCACTGAAAGCTCATCTCGGGAATTTGGTCCGGGCGGATGGCACGCTTGTGGTTTGCGCTGACGACGCAGTAGCGGTCGAGATTGGCCAGCATCACGAAGGAGAGGTGATGGCTTACTCGGGCGGCAGCGGACTAGGAGGGTTCGATTCAGGTGTAGTTGTTGAGCCTAGTGGGGTGGTAAGCAGGCACACCAAGTACGGAGTCGAAACTTGGGCGTTACCCCCGCCTCTCCTGGAGCGCTTGGGGAGGGCTAATCTAGCCGGCGCGCTCGCTGCTACGCTTGCAGCTGGAAGAAGCTTCGAGCAGGCTTTGAAAAGGGTAGGGTGCATTGGGGCGCGGCCCCACGCGTTCGAAATGTTCCTAGACGATGGGAGTACTGTCTGGATAGACGATGCCAAAGCCACCAACCCGTATTCTACTGTGCATGCACTAGAAAAGCTCAAGGGCGTAACATCTGCGGGCACCGCAGTGCTAATAGTCGGTGGAGAGGGCTCAAAGAGGCCCGAATTTGGATCGATGCTGGATGCGATAGAAGAGCTGAGGCCTCACGTGATTTGCGTAGATGATACGGGATTGGAGCTGTATGAGTGTTTGACCGTAGAAAAACTTCCAAGCCTGTCTTACTGTGAGACTATCGAGGCTGCAGTTGGGGTGGCGAGCGATATTGCTCGAAAGTCTCAGCAGAGAACAGCCGTGCTCTATAGTCCCGGAGCCAATAGTTACGATGCTCGGTTTGCTCCTGAGCCGAGGGGCAAAGCGTTTAAGGAAGTTGTGAGGCGTAGGTTCGGAGCCTAAGAGTTGTATGCTCTGTGACGAACGGCCGGATTCAAGGATGGAGTAGCGGGTTTGCGGATTGCGATCGATGGTTATATTGCCGGCCTCGGACAGAGCGGATTCATCAGCTACATTAGTCGCTTGGCGACTTCGCTGTCAGAGCTGCCGTACGGTGATGAAGTTGTCCTTCTAGTTCCGTCGGAGCCCGCGTTCGATCTGACGCCTCTTGTTTCGTCCACGAGTGTTGAAGTAGCTATCGTAGAGTTCTGCCATAGTGACTTCGTGAATAGGGCCGATCGCGATACTGCGTGGCTGCAGTACGTCTTGCCTCAAGCGCTCGTGCGCGTGAAACCGGATGTACTGCTGGGCCCTACTAATGGGTTGCCCCGAGGCTGGCCTGGCCCTAAAGTGGTCACGGTGCATGATGTCCTATTTAAAGTCTTGCCTCAGTATTCTACGCCCGACTCTGTTCGGTTGTATGAGGAAAGGATGGCTGGAGTTCTTGCGCTAGCGGATCGGATTATCACTGTGTCGCATTCGGTCGCGTCCGATCTGGAGAAGCACTTCTCTCCGCAAGTAGCGGTCGATGTCGTACATCTTGCTCCGAGCATAGCGGGGAGGGCCGATGTCACGTGCGCTGCGAAAGAGCGCGTGGCAACTGAGCTCGGCGTGAAGGAGTCCTTCATGCTGTCTGTCTCGCCTATCCATGCACGAAAGAATCTGGAGGGCACTCTTCGGGCATTCGCGGAGTTGCCTGTGTCTCTCCGCGCGGGTATGAAGCTTGTGCTCGCTTGGGTACCCGAGCGAATCGCCGCGCCAGCTATAGATGACGCGGGGCTGTCGGGCCATGTGGTGTACACCGAGCGATTGACCGATGAGACGTTGGCTGACTTGTACAGCGCGGCCGATCTGTTGTTGTTTCCGTCTTTCGGGGAGGGATTCGGGTTGCCCATCGTTGAGGCGATGCATAGTGGGACCCCAGTGATCGCTGGAGACAACACCGCAATGCCTGAGGTTTCGGGAGGTGCTGGGCTCTTGGTTAACCCGCATTCTCCCGAGGATATAACGCAGGCGATTGCCAGGGTTCTTACAGAACCTGGTCTTCGGGATTCGTTGGTCGCAGCAGGGTTGTCCCGCGCGGAGCAGTTCTCCTGGCGGGCGACGGCTGAAGCGACGCGTCGGTCGCTGCTTGCGAGCCTCTCGACTTAGGTCTGTGTGCGGGGCGTACGTGGTGTTCAACCAAGTCCGGTACTTGGGGCTGCCGCGTGGATAGGTGACATCGAATCTGGCTTGCCCACTGGGCGGCCTGGAAGGATGTGCACCATGCCCGCTCCCTATCCCCAGGAGTTCCGTGAGGGTGTCTTGCGAGTGGCCCGGTCCCGTGAGGACGGCGTCACTCTCGCGCAGATCGCGAAGGACGTCGGCGTCCACGAGATGACGCTCCACAAATGGATCCGCCAAGCCGATATCGACGACGGCAACCGTCCCGGAAAGACCCGGGAGGTCTCCACGGAACTGCGCGAGCTCCGCCGCCGGAACCGTCTGTTGGAGCAGGAGAACGAGGTCCTGCGCTGTGCCGCCGCCTACCTTTCGCAGGCGAACTTGCCGGGAAAAGGTGGTACTCGCTCGTGAGCGAGCTCGCCGCTGACGGCATTCCCGTCGCGGTGTCCATGCGGGTCCTGAAGCTCTCCCGCCAGCCCTACTACCGCTGGCGGCACCAGCAGATCACCAACGCCGAGCTCATCGAGGCCTACCGAGCCAACGCCCGGCTGGACGCACACCGCGAGGACCCCGAGTTCGGCTACCGGTTCCTCGTCGGCGAAGCCGCGGAGGCCGGTGAGGATATGTGTGAGCGGACGGCGTGGCGGATCTGCCGGGACAACCAGTGGTGGTCCGTGTTCGGGAAGAAGCGCGGCAAGAACGGGAAGCGGCCCGGCCCGCCGGTCCATGACGACCTCGTCAAGCGGGACTTCACTGCCGATGACGTCAACGAGCTCTGGCTGACCGACCTCACCGAGCACTGGACCGATGAGGGCAAGCTCTATCTTTGCGCCATCAAGGACGTGTTCTCCGGCCGGATCGTGGGCTATTCGATCAGCGACCGGATGAAGGCGCGGCTTGCAGTGAATGCTCTGGACAACGCGATATCCAGGCGTCGTAACGCCGCCGGCTGCATCGTGCATTCGGACAGGGGATCCCAGTTCAGGTCCCGGAAGTTCGTGCACGCCCTGAACGGTCATCACCTCATCGGATCGATGGGCCAGGTCGGTGCTGCCGGCGACAACGCCGCGATGGAATCGTTCTTCTCGCTATTTCAGAAGAACGTCCTGGACCGCAAGCTCTAGCGGTCTCGAGAGGAGTTGCGGATCGCGATCATCACTTGGATCGAGAGGACCTATCACCGCCGTCGCCGACAGGCTCGCCTGGGCCGATTGACCACCATCGAATACGAGACCATCATGAACCCGTCCGTGAGCCTCGCGGCCTGACCCCACAACTGTCACCTGATCGTGCGGCAGTCCCGTGAGCCAAGAGCAGTCGGTGATTGCGGAGTGGGTCACCCTGTCCTCATGAGCGGATCAGAGCTACTCGTCATCGGCGGAGCGTCCGGAGTCGGGAGGTCATCCGCCGCGTTCGCGCTCCACGACCTCCTCTCGGCGGACGATGTGCAGCATGCGGTGGTGGAGGGTGACGCGCTGGATCTCGCCCACCCCGCCCCGGGCGACTCAGGGATCGCCTTTCGGAACCTCGCCGCGATCTGGGACAACTACAGAGCGCTCGGCTACCACCGGCTGATTTACACCAACACCGTCTCTGTCCTGGAGGCCGACGCCATCGCGGACGCCATGGGCGACCGGCCCCGCGTGACGGCCGTGCTGCTGCAGGTCACCGCTGGCACCGTCCACGACCGGCTCGTCACTCGAGAACAGGGGGACAGCCTGCGCGCTCATGTAGAGAGGAGCAGGGCGGCCGCCCTGCATCTCGACGCCGCTGCCGACTCTGCCGTTCACCGGCTCGACACCGAGGGACGAACGCCCCGAGAGGTCGCCTTGCAGATCCGTGCACTGCTGAGCTGGAATCAGTGACGCATTGCTACAGCGATATTGACGACCCCGTCGGAGAAGGCTGCTCATTTGCCGGCTCACCCCCAGCGGAACCATGACGCCCCGCGGCCGCGCAGCCTCACCCACCACACCCCCTGCAGGGCGAGCGTCGCGAGCACCGCGACGACGGCCGTCGGGGCGAGCAGCGGGTCGGGGGCGAAGCGGGCGTCGGCCCCGCCGCTGAGGGCGAACACCCCGACGCCCACCGCCGCGCCGAGGGCGGAGAGCAGCTGGCTCACCGCACCCACGACCACCGCGACTCGCGCAAGCCACTGCCGGACCAGCCGCGGGCCGCTCCACAGCCCCAGGTCGCGCAGCACCCACCCCGTCACGTAGCCGCACAGAGGGACCAGCAGCACAGGCGACTCGACCCAGCCCGGCACCGCGGCGTGGCCGAGTCCCAGCAGGGCTACCACCCACACCTCCGTCGCGAGGAACCCGGCGCCCAGCCGCGACAGCCGCTCGGCGCCGCCCGGGACCGCAGACGCCACGCAGCGCAGCACCGTCCACCCCTCCGCCAGCAGCGCCATCGCCGCGACCACCGCGAGGGCCGTGCCGATCACCGCGGCGCTCACGGGAACACCACCGCGCCCGCGCTGCTGGCCCTCCCGTCGTCCGCGACAGCGTGCCCCGACCTGCCGTCGGCGCCGGGCGGTCCGGGCAGCGGCACGACGGCTGCCCGGCCCAGTCCGCGCAGGATCAGCGCCCAGGCGCCGAGCACGGCCACGAGGTCCAGGCCGACGAAGACGATCGTGGTGGTCGCCAACAGCGGCACGGAATGCACGGACAGGGCCTCCGCCGTGGTCACCTCGCCCACGATCATCCACAGCTGACGGGCGGTCTCCCGGTACAGCCATCCCAGGAACGTCGTCCCCAGCCCAGAGGCACGAACGGCAGCGCCGCGGCGGCGACCGCCGCCATCGGCAGCCACGTCGAGCGCGCGCCGCGCCACAGGAGCAGCGGGATGCCGAGCATCCAGGACAGTCCCGTGAGCAGCAGCCCCATCAGCATCATCAGCGCCAGGGCCAGGCCCGCATAGGCGGGAGGGGAGCTCTCCACCTGCTCCCGCGCCATCGAGAATTGCGCCAGCCCCGTCACCACCGTGCTCGGGGCGCCGAGGGCGAGCAGCACGGCGCCGGACCGCGCCAGGGTCCGCGCCGCCGCCGCGGACACCGCGGTCCCGTCCCGTGCCACGGCCGTCCCCGCGGCCACCGCCCAGGCACCGGCCACCGCGGCGGCCGCCGCGGCGATGTGCAGCACCGCCGCGATCGCGCTCGGGTTGGCCAGCAGCGGCACCGGGTCCACGAACATCACCCCGTCGTGCACGGACCCGTCCCGGCCGTGAAGCACGGCTCCGGGCCGGTGCAGATAGGCGTTCGCGGAGACGATCAGCGAGGCGGAGACCCAGGCCGTCGCCGCCACGCCCCACAGCAGCGCCGCCCGCACCCCCGCCGGGAAACGACCCTCCGAGGCGAGGAACAGTCCCAGCAGCGTGGACTCCAGCAGGAACGCCAGCAGCGTCTCGGAGGCCAGGGTGGTGGCGATCGGGTCGTACAGCTCGGCCAGCACATGGCTCCATTTCAGGCCCATCTGCAGCTCGAGGATCAGACCCGTGACGATGCCCGCGCCGTAGTTGGTCAAGTACAGCCGCAGCAGGGCGTCGCGTGCCCGGGCGAGCCCGGCGCGTCGGTGCTGCTCGCGACGCAGGGCGGCCCCGGTCTGCAGCACTGCCAGCAGCGGCGCGACTCCGAGCGTGGTCGCGACTAGCAGGAAGTGCAGCCCCGCGGTGAGGGCGAACTGGGCCCTGGCGAGGTCGAGGGCGGAGAGGTCCGGCATGCTCCCGACGGTAGGAACGGCAGGCGGGCCGACGGATCGGCCCGCGGTAGCGGGCGGGATCGCCCGGAAGCGGGCCCGGGTGTCGCCCGGAAGCGACGCCCGCAGGAGTGCTCACCCCCGTCGGGCGACCAGCCGTGCGCTGTTCTCCAGCACGCGCCGCTTCGACAGCGGGAACCACAGCGCGAGCACGATCGCGGCGGTGCCCAGCAGCAGGGCGGGGCCGAGCGTGGTGAGGGAGTAGAGCGACTCGAGCACGCCCGGATCCTGTCCGGCCCCGTCCCGACCGGCCGAGGCCTCGTAGCCGATCCAGCCCAGCGCCCAGCCCGAGAGTCCGCCCGCGAGGGCCTGGCCGATCTTCCGCGCCCACGAGTGGACCGCGTACACGGTCGCGTCGGGCCGCTCGCCGGTGCGGAGCTCCTGCAGGTCGATGACGTCGGAGATCACCGCCCAGACCAGGGCGTCCAGCCCCGCGCAGCCGAGCATGATCAGCGCATATCCGGCCGTGAACACCAGCGGGCTGTCTGTGCGGAGCGCGAAGAGCGTGAACGCGGAGGCGGTGGCGAGGGCGAGTCCGATCAGGCCCAGCTCCTTCTTGCCGAGCTCCGCGGCGAGCCATGCGGCGAGGGGCAGGAAGGCGAGCACGGGCAGCAGGCCCACGACATTGCCCATCGACAGCAGCCGGCCGTCGCCGAAGTAGGCGCCGTAGATGTAGGGGAGCATGCCGGCGAGCATCGTGGTGGAGACGAGCATGCAGAGCGTCACCACGACGATGCCGGTCAGAGCCCGGTTCGTCACGAGCGCCGCGAGCAGGGCGCCGGCGCCCATGCGCTCTCCGCGAGGCCGCGGCACGGTGCGCACCCGCTCCTCGACGCCGAAGTAGCACAGCAGGTAGCAGCAGATCGCGAGCAGACCGCAGGTGGCGGCGGCGATCATCATCCGCGTGCCGGAGAGCTCCGAGCGTCCGTCGACCTGCACGTACACCAGCAGCGGAAGGAGCCCGGCGAGGGTCAGCAGTCCCACATAGCCGCCGAGCGCCCGGGCCACCGACAGTGCCGCCCGTTCCTCGGGCCGCGAGGAGATCACCGAGACCATCGAGCCGTAGGGGATGTTCACCAGCGTGTAGCAGACCGCGCCCCACAGCAGATACGTGATGACCATCCAGGTCACGCGCGCGGTGTAGTCGGCGCCCTGCAGGAACGGGCTGAACAGCAGCGTGGTCGCGATCGCGAGCGGCACCATCCCTCGCAGCAGCCAGGGGCGGAACCGGCCGGCCCGTCCCGCCGGCCGGCGGTCGGCGAGGCGGCCGACGGCAATGTCCGTGAACGCGTCGATGATCCTCGCGACCAGCAGCAGGGTGCCCACATGGGCCGCATGGATCCCCATCACGTCGGTGCAGAAGACGAGGAAGAACGAGGCCTGCAGATAGAACTGCAGGTTGTTCCCGATGTCGCCGAACATGTAGCCGGCCTTGTCGCGAAGGCCGAAGGGGCGCGAGGCGCGGGCGGGTGCGGGGGAGACGTCGGTGGTCGGGGCCGCTTTCATCCGGGGTGCGGGTCCTCTCAGGGCGGGCGGGCGAAGAGATGTCGGCCCAGGACCCCTGTCGAGCCGAGCATGAGTCGTGACGGGCGCAGAACCTCGCGGGAGCGGTGGGGCGGCGAGCTGGCAACCGGTGGGCCGCCGGACCGACAAACGTTACCGGTAACGTTTCCGGCCGCGTGATCGCTAAGCTAGCCCGAGCTCTGGGACGCGGTCAAGGACGTCAGGGGCGCTGACGGATCCCGCGCCGCACTGCCGTGCGGCAGGGTGGGCCCGCAGGGGTACGCCGTCGGGGCGCAGAGGACTCTCGGAAGGGGAGCGACATGGCACGGGTGACGCTGGCCGACGTGGCGAGGGCCGCCGGCGTCGGCGTCGCGACCGCCTCGCGCGCCCTGTCCCCGAAGGACCACCCCGACGTCAGCCCCGCGACCCGGCAGCGCCTGCGCGAGGTCGCCGACGAGCTCGGCTACCGCCCCTCCCTCGCCGCCCGCGCCTTCCGCGGCCGCGGATTCCGCGCCGTGAGCATCGTCGTGCCCGACGGACAGTGGGGCTGGTGGGAGCCCGCCGTGCGCGCCGCCCACGCCGCCGCGCGCGCCCAGGGCGTGACCGCCTTCGTCCAGCCCACCACCGCCGCGCGCCGTGACAGCGGCGACGTGGTCGACGTGATCGCGGGTCTGGCGGAGGTGCCCACCGAGGGCGTCCTGATCCTCGGCTCCGCGGGGGATGCGCAGATGCTCGCGACGGCGCAGTCGCTGCGCCTGCCGGTCGTCGCGATCGACAATGCGGCCGACGAGGTGCTCGTGCCCGCCTTCGGCGTCGACAACCGCCTGGGCGTGCTCCTCGGCGTGCGCCATCTCGCGGAGCGGGGATGCCGCCGCATCGCCTACGTCGGCACCGGCGGCGACCTGCCCTTCCACCGCGCTCGGCGCGACGGCTACCGCGAGGCCCTTGCGGAGGCCGGGCTCGACCTCGACCCCGCGCTGATGCTCGAGGACCCCGGCGCCGACTCCGTCGCCACCCCGTTGCTCGCTCCCGTCGAGGAGCTGCTCGCCTCCGGGATCGAGGTCGACGCGATGCTCTGCGAGTCCGACGGCGGTGCCGCGCCCGTGCTGCGCTCCCTGCGCCGGGCCGGTCGGTCCGTGCCGGAGGACGTCAGCGTCGTCGGCTTCGACGACTCGGTCCACGCCGTCGCCCTCGACCCGCCTCTGACCAGCGTCCGCCAGCCCTTCGAACAGCTCGGCACCGAGGCGATGGACCTGCTGCTCTCCCTCGTCGGCGGCGGCTCGGCCGAACCCGGACGCACCCTGCTCGCCCCGGGCCTCGTGGTGCGCGCCTCCACGCGGGGATCGGCCGACGGGGAGGCGGGAGTCTCGCAGGCGGGAGGGGCGGCACCATGAACCAGCCCGACAGGGTGACCCTGGAGGTCGGCGGCGCGAGCCGAGAGGAGCTCCTCGCGCTGCTGTCCGAGCGCGGCATCCAGCTGAACGAGAGCGCGCGGACGCTGCTGGCGCACTCCTGCTTCGAGGCGCGCGAGCCGGAGCGCCTGGAGGTCCAGCAGCGCAGCCTCGCGGAGCTCGGCCTGCCGGTGGGAGGGACGCTCCCCGAGATCTTCGCCGCGGTGCGGGCCAGGGGGTTCGCCCCGCTGCCGGACGATGCAGGCCCCTACCTGAGGCTCGCGTTCCTGGACCAGGTGCAGGCCCCGGACTCCGTGCTCTCCGCCGGGCGGGCGCCGACGGGAGCAGTGCACGTGCTCACCGTGCCGCCGAGCGCAGACCACGACGACCCGAAGGGGTTCTACCTGCGCGTCGTCGATGAGATCACCTGGCTGCGCGGCTATCGGTGCGACCTGGAGTACGTCTGGCCGTCCGACAGCATCTTCGCCGTGCGCGCCGCCGACGGGCCGCCCGGAGAGGGCAGCTGAGAGAGGTGTCGAACGGCCTCGATGCTCATCTGTCCACCGACGCCGCCAGAGCTTCCGTGAGCTCAGCTCGCAGAGGGTCGTGCTCCGGGCCGAGCGCGGACGCCGGATCGGACCACCGCTCGGCAGGGTGCAGCCACACAGGCTTCGTCACGAGATCGGGCGGCTCCCACTCGTAGCGCGGCCACACGTGCGCGTGGAGGAAGGCGTCCGTGTTGCCGAGGATCTCGAGGTTCACGCGACGGAACTGCGGGTCGCGCGCGCCGCAGACCGTCTCGACCGCCTCGCCCAGCAGGTCCATGCTCCCCAGGAAGGCGCGGCGCTCGGCACGCGGAAGGTCCGACAGGCGGTCCGCCCCGGGGCGATCGGCCAGCAGCACGCAGTAGCCCGGCAGGAACTGCACGTCCCCGATCACGGCGAACGACGAGGGGAGACGTGCGAGAACTGTCGGGTTCTCGCCCGCGAGCGCGCTGCCGACGCGGTCCGCACGCCAGTCCTCGGCGACGCTGCGGCAGGCCCCCTCGTCGCTGCTCATGCGTCGGGCTCCCAGCCGAGCACGGCGTCGACCAGCTCCTCGACGGGCCGTGCGCTGTCCAGGCGCAGCACCGGGCGCTGGACTCCCGCGAGCCACGCCTCGTGTCCTGCACGGCTGCGGCCGGTGAACGCCGGGTCGTCGTAGCCGGCAGCCCAGGTGCGGAACTCCTCCCAGGCGGGGATGTCGTGCTCCTGCCCCTCGCGCCGCATCTCCTCGCGGGCCTCGAGACGGCCCATCCGCTCGGCCGGGTCCAGGGTCAGGAAGACGATCGCGGCGCAGCGCGCGACCACGCTCTCGCCCCAGCCGGTCATCGACCCCGACAGCACCCACGCCTCCCGCGGGACGAACACCTGCTCCATCAGCGCGATCCGCTGCTCCGACGGGCGCTTCCGACGGAACGGCGGCGTCGTCGGCAGCCAGAAGTAGTCGTCGGCGTCGGCGTGCGGCACCGACCAGCGGGAGGCGAGGGCACGGGCGAGCGTCGTGGTGCCCGAGCCGCTGGCACCCATGACGTGGATCCGGGATCGCTGCATCGGGCCATCGTCCCATTCCTCGGACGCTGTGGCCCCGATCACCCGGGAGCGCGCGTTCGGCCCTAGGCTTCAGGGATGTTCTCCTGCCTGTCACCCGGAGCGCTCGGCCTCCCCCTGGACCACACCGCCGCCATCGACCTCGCCGTCGCGCACGGCTTCGGGGGCGTGGACCCCGCGCCCGATCGCTTCCACGCCCTCCTGGCCGACGGCGGCCTCGAAGCCGTCGCCGAGCACGGCGCCGCCGTGAAGGAGAAGGGACTGCAATGGGGGATGGCCGGTCTGCCGATCGCGCTGGACTCCCCGTCCGAGGAGTTCCGCGCCGCCCTCGGCGCCCTGCCCGACGCCCTCGAGGTGCTGACCGCCGCCGGGGTCACCGCCGTCGGCACCTGGATCCGCCCCATGCACGCGACCCTGGACCGCGAGGCCAACTGGCGCCTGCATGCAGGGCGCCTCTCGCTCGTCTCCGAGGTCCTCGCCGATCACGGGCTGCGCCTGGGACTGGAGTACATCGGGCCGAAGACCTTCTGGTCCACCGAGGAGCACACCTTCGTGCACACCCTCGCCGAGGCGCGCGCCCTGATCGCCGAGACCGGTGCGTCCAACATCGGGCTCATCCTCGACAGCTACCACTGGTACACCGCCGGGGAGAGCCCCGCCGATCTCGAGGGCCTGACCGCCGAGGACATCGTCTCCGTGGACATCAACGACGCCCGCGCCGACCGCGAGCGTGACGAGCAGATGGATCTCGACCGCCGCCTGCCCTACGCCACCGGCGTCATCGACCTCGACGGCTTCATGGGCGCGGTGCGCGCTGCCGGGTACGCCGGGCCGGTGAAGGTCGAGCCGTTCATGAAGAGCCTCGCCGAGCAGCCCGTCGACGACGTCCTCGCCGACATCTCCTCGTGTCTGGACCGGGCGATCTCCGGCACCTGAGCGCGGACTGCGCGGCGCCCAAGGCGCGCCCCGAGGCGACCGGGTGCATTTCTGAGGCACTTCTGCCCTGGAAGTGGCTCAGAAATGCACCCGATCGAGGTGGGGGGCGGGGGCGAGCTCGGTCAGGAGCTCGACTACGCCCAGGGCTCGAGCTCGTCCTCGCGGTAGTACAGCTGCTGGGTGCCCCCGAAGCGCACCAGGATCGTGCCGTCGTCCTCCCGGAAGTACACGACGGTGCCGTACTGGTGCTCCATGGGGCCGCTCGTCGTGCGGACCCCGTCCCCGATGCTGAATCGCGACATGGCTCTCCTCCGTGGTCGTCCGCCGGCGCGCTGGTCCGGCCGTGGCGGCTCCTGTGCGTGCCAGCCTCTCGCGTCGGCCGTGATCCCGGTAGGGCGGAATGTCACCGGACCCGGAAGATCCCTGCCCTGCTCCTCCTCGACCCGGCGCCGGCCGCCCGCGCGACAGACCTGTGCACGATTCGGGTGCAGTTCTGAGCCAGATCCGACCCCGAGATGGCTCAGAATCACGCAATACTCGCTGTGGTGCTGTGGTGCTGTGGTGCTGTGGTGCTGTGGTGCTGTGGTGCTGTGGTGCTGTGGTGCTGTGGTGCTGTGGTGCTGTGGTGCTGTGGTGCTGTGGTGCTGGGGTGCGAGGGTGCTGTCGGGACGGGACCCTCGCGGGGTGCGGCGGCCTACTGGTACGAGACGAACCAGGGGCGCGGCTCGAGGTCGTAGGTCTCCTCGGGCGTGAACATGGGGGAGTCCTCATCGATGAAGTTCTTCCACGCCATGAAGATCCCCTCGGGAAGGTCCTGCTGGAGGGCGTTCCAGGTGGCGAGCTTGTCCTCGGGAGTCCCGTGCCCGTCGGCGTGCAGGGTGATCGCGAGCTCGGGGCGGGAGGTGTCCACGTCCTGTCGGTCTGAGATCATCGAGAGGTTGAACTGGTGCAGGATCAGCACCTTCTGCGGCAGGCTGTGCTCGGCGGTGAGATCCGCGAGCCAGGTGGAGACCTCGTTGACCTCTGCGGCGGTGACCGAGCCGATCTGCGCCAGATGCTTCTGGCCGGGCTCGAGGCGCCACTCCGCGTCCAGCGCGAGGCCGACGTGCGGGGCGGTCAGCAGCTCCTCGTAGCGCTGCGCCTGGGTGAGGAAGTCGGTGGTGCCCGGCTGCAGGTCCAGCACGACGTGCACCCCGGCCTCGCCCGCCCTGTCGACCCACTCGCGCAGGTCGCCCACGGCGAGCTCGGAGGAGTAGTCGCCGTCGGCGCCCGGCTCGGAGGAGGCGATGGTCGTGATGATCTCGAGGGCGGGGACGATCGGCTCGTCGGCGAGCCCGTCGTACTCCGCGGCCATCTCCTGCACCCGGGTGAGGGTCTCTTCGAGCCCCTGCTCCCCGAGGATCCCGAGGGAGGGCACGCCCGGGGAGCCGTAGGCCGCGATCATGCGCCGCCCCGGGAAGGCGGTGGTGCCGCCGCCGGGCAGCTCGGTCGTCGACGCGGTCCGTCCGATCAGGTCGACGAACGCCGCGGTCTCCCCGAACGACGCGCCGAGCGCGAGCACGCCCGTGGAGGGGTCCTCTCCCGCCGCGTCCTTCACCGCTGCGACCGAGTCGCCGCTGCGACCGAGATCCCCGTCGGGGAGCTCGACGACGGTGCCGCCCACGGCACCGACCACGGCGGAGGCGAGCGCCTGCGCAGGCAGCTCCTGCGCCGGGTCGAGGAACAGCGACACCCGGACCGCGGGGCTGTCGCCGTTCGGTGACGGCAGCCCCGGATCCTCCGCAGCGGGGTCGACCTCCTGGACCTCGCGTCCCTCCTCGAGGCCGGCGAGATCGGTGCCCGTCACGGTGACGAGGGTGCCGGCCCCGAGCCGCTCGAGCTCGTCGGCGACCGCCTGGTCGGTGCCCACCAGCAGGGGGACGGGGAGTCCCCCGTCGGCGAGGAGGGGGAGCAGCGTGCCGACGGCGTCGGCGGGGGCGACCACGGCGACGTCCGCCGCGGAGTACAGGGCGGTGCTCAGCGCGAGCGCGGCGGCGGCCAGGTCATCGCCCGGGAGCACCGCGCTCGCGGGAGGGTCCACCAGGTCGATGCCGAGCTCGTCCTCGCCGTTCGTGCACGCCGTGAGCCCGCCGACGGCCGCGAGCGCCACGGCCCCGGCGAAGGCCCGCCTCGGGATCACTGCTCGTCCGGCACGTCGTGCGTCCACTGCTCACCTCTCCACGTCGTCACGGAATCCTCATGCAGGCTCTCACGGTCGGCCCGATGGTGTGCGCCCGGTCCCGCACGATGTGCGGTCGACGACGCCGAAGGAGACAGGGAGGTGACGCGCGGGGGTCCCGGAGATGTATGGACGGCCCCGCTGCGGCCGTGCTTGCCCGTCGTCGCACGGCATGGTCTAATCGAACCCAATGGAAAGCGGTTACCGTCCGCAAGGGTGCGCGGCGGAGCCCTGCAGCAGCGAGGAGAGCAGCCACATGGCAGAACGCAGGATCGGCATCATCGTCAACGGCGCGAGCGGGCGCATGGGCTACCGACAGCACCTGGTCCGCTCCCTCCTCGCGATCCGGGAGCAGGGCGGGGTCGAGCTCGCGAGCGGCGACCGGCTCGTGCCGGACCTGCTGCTCGTCGGACGCAACGAGGGCAAGCTGCGCGACATCGCCGAGCGGCACGGCCTGGAGAACTGGACCACCGACGTGGACGAGGCGCTCGCCGATCCGGACTACGAGGTCTATTTCGACGCACTGGTCACGAACCTCCGCGTCGCGAACCTGAAGAAGGCGATCGCGGCCGGGAAGGCGATCTACACCGAGAAGCCCACCGCCGAGTCCTTCGAGGACGCGCTCGAGCTCGCGCGACTGGCGAAGGCCGCCGGGGTCGTGAACGGCGTCGTCCACGACAAGCTCTACCTGCCCGGCCTGCTGAAGCTCCGCCGCCTCATCGACGCCGGCTTCTTCGGCGAGATCCTCTCGGTGCGCGGCGAGTTCGGGTACTGGGTCTACGAGGGCGACTGGCAGAGCGCCCAGCGGCCTTCCTGGAACTACCGCGCCGAGGACGGCGGCGGCATCGTCGCGGACATGTTCCCGCACTGGAACTACGTCATCGAGGAGCTGTTCGGCCGCATCGAGGATGTCTACGCCCAGACCGCCACCCACATCGCCCGCCGCTGGGACGAGCAGGGGCAGGAGTACGCCGCCACGGCCGACGACGCCGCCTACGGCGTCTTCCGCCTCGAGGGCGGCACCGTGGTGCAGATGAACTCCAGCTGGGACGTGCGCGTGCACCGCGACGAGCTGGTCGAGTTCCAGGTCGACGGCACGAAGGGCTCGGCCGTCGTCGGGCTCCATGGCGCGCACGTCCAGCCGCGCGAGGCGACCCCGAAGCCCGTCTGGAACCCCGACGTCAAGGACGCCCACAACTACTACGACGACTGGATCGAGGTGCCGGACAACGCCGGCCCGGACGGCTTCGACAACGGCTTCAAGGTGCAGTGGGAGGACTTCCTGCGCAGCTACGTCGAGGGGCGCGAGTACCCCTACGACTTCCTCTCCGGTGCCCGCGGCGTGCGCCTGGCGGAGGCAGGTCTGACCAGCTCCGCCGAGGGTCGCCGCATCTCCCTCGACCCGCTGACGGAGGTGTGAGCGCGATGAGCGCTCTGCAGCTGACCCTGCTCGACGAGGACGGCGCCCTGCGCCGCATCCCCCTCGCCGAGAACCCCGCCTTCGCTCGACCCACCGCGCCCCTGCGCTCCCGCGTGGTGTACGCGGCGGTGCACGTGGTGCCGCTGGTGCACGGCGACAACACCCCCGGCGCCCCGGCCGCGATCGACTGGGACGCGACTCTCGCCTTCCGCCGCACCATGTGGTCGCGCGGGCTCGGGGTGGCCGACGCGATGGACACCGCCCAGCGCGGCATGGGCCTCGACCCCGCCGCGACCCGGGAGCTCATCGCCCGCACCTCCGACGCCGCCCGCGCCGCCCTCGAGGACCCGGAGATCTCCGCCGTGTTCCCCGCGGGCGCGGCCGTGAGCGACCTCGTCGTCGCCGGGGTGAACACCGATCAGCGCGCCGAGCAGGACCTCGGCCTCGACGAGATCGTCGAGGCGTACGTCGAGCAGCTTCGCGCCACCGAGGCCGCCGGCGCCGGGGCCGTGCTCATGGCCTCGCGCCACCTCGCCCGCACCGCGCGCTCCGCCGCGGACTACGAGGAGGTCTACCGCCGCGTCCTCGACGAGGCGAGCGCCCCCGTCGTCCTGCACTGGCTGGGCACCGTGTTCGATCCGCAGCTGGAGGGCTACTTTGGCAGCACGAGCAGCGCGGACGCAGCAGACACCATGATCCGCATCATCGAGGAGGACCCCTCCCGGATCCGCGGCGTGAAGATGAGCCTGCTGGACGACGCCGCCGAGATCGCCGTGCGCGAGCGCCTCCCGGACGGTGTGCGCATGCTGACCGGCGACGACTTCCACTTCTCCCACCTCATCGTCGGCGACGGCACCACCACCCCCGCGGCCGACGGGGGACAGGTGCCGGGCGAGTACTCGGACGCGCTGCTCGGTGCCTTCGCGGCGACGGCGCCGGCCGCCTCCGCCGCCGTGCAGGCGCTGGACCGCGGGGATGTCGCGGAGGCGCGGCGCATCCTGGACGCCGCCGAGCAGCTGGGACGGCACGTGTTCTCCGCCCCGACCTATCACTACAAGACCGGAGTCGCGTTCCTGGCCTGGTTGAACGGTCACCAGCAGGCCTTCACGATGGTGGGCGGCATGCACTCCGCCCGCAGCCTCCCGCACCTCTCGCGCACCATCGAGCTCGCCGCCACCACCGGCAACCTCGAGGATCCGCAGCTCGCCGCCGAGCGATGGCACGGGATGCTGCGCCTGGCCGGCTGCGACCTCGAGGCCGCCGTCCCGGGCGACGGGGACGCCACCGCAGGGGCGGCGCGGACCACCCGGACAGGGGACGCCGCATGACCTCGCACACCAGTCCTGCGACCATCGGGGCCACCGGCACCGTGCCGCGCCTGTCCCTGAACCGCTGGACCTTCCGCACCACTCCCGTCCAGGACTTCCTCGAGGCGACCACCTCGCGCGGCATCGGCGCCGTGGGCCTGTGGCGACAGGACGTCGCCGAGGTCGGGCTGGACGCCCTGCGCCGCCGCGTCGACGACGCCGGGCTGCGCGTCAGCTCCCTGTGCCGCGGCGGCTTCCTCACCGCCACCGCCGAGACCGAGCGCACCGCGGCCCTGGCGGACAACCGTCGTGCGATCGACGAGGCGGCCGCGCTCGGAGCCCCCACGCTCGTGCTCGTCGTCGGAGGAGTGGACCCTGCCGACAAGGACCTCGTCGGCGCCCGTGCCCGGGTCGCCGAGGCGGTCGCCGAGCTCGCCCCCTACGCCGAGCAGCGCGGGGTCACCCTCTCCCTCGAGCCGCTGCATCCGATGTTCGCCGCCGACCGCGCCGTGCTCTCCACTCTCGACCAGGCCCTCGACATCGCCGAGGCCTCCGGCAGCCCCGCCGCCGGGGTCGTCGTGGACACCTACCACGTGTGGTGGGACCCGTACCTCGAGCGCGCCATCCGCCGCGCCGCCGAGTCCGGGCGGCTGTTCGCCTACCAGGTGTGCGACTGGAACCTGCCGCTCGCCGCCGAGCCGCTGCACTCCCGCGGCTACATGGGCGACGGCTACATCGACTTCCCCTCCATCACCCGCATGATCGCGGGCGCCGGCTACACCGGCGACATCGAGGTCGAGATCTTCAACGAGGACGTGTGGGCGACCCCCGCCGAGGAGGCCGCCTGGATCATCGCCGAGCGGTACCGGGAGCTCGTGCTGCCGTACGCCTGACGGAGGCCGTGCGGGTCGGGGATGCCGTGTGCGCGACGAGCCCCTGCTGCGGGGTGCCCTGCCAGGGCCTGGCTCGCGCTCGCCGGCGGTGGTGGACTCGATCCGTCCCCACCCCCTGCGCGAGGAAGGCCCCCGCCTGCCGTGACCACCACCCGTCCCGCCCCGACCGTGCCGGCCGTCTCCCGGGTCATGCCCTGGATCCTGCTGCTGCTGACGGTCTTCGGGCCCATCTCGATGGACCTCTACCTCCCGGCGCTGCCCGCGCTGACCCGTGAGCTCGAGGCCACCACGTCGATCGCGCAGCTCACCGTGACGGCCTGCCTGCTGGGCCTCGCCGCCGGGCAACTGCTCGCCGGGCCCGTCTCCGACCAGCACGGTCGCCGCCGCATCCTGCTGATCGGCGTGGCCGCCTACGTGCTCACCTCGACGCTGTGCGCGCTCAGCCCCAGCATCGAGGTGCTCGTGGCCGCGCGCTTCGTGCAGGGCCTGGCCGGCGGCGTCGGCATCGTGATCGCCCAGGCCGCGGGGCGGGACATCTTCAACGGACGGGAGCTGATCCGTTTCTACGGCCGACTCGCGATCGCCGGGCCCACCGCGGCGATCATCGGCCCCATGATCGGCGGGCTGCTGAACACCTTCATGGACTGGCGCGGGCTGTTCGGCTTCCTCGCCGTGGTGGGCCTCGCCCTGCTGCTCATGTCCGCGACGCTGTTCACGGAGACGCTCCCGCCCGAGCGCCGCACCGCGGGCGGCCTGCGCCGCACCGGCTCCGCCCTGCGCATCCTCGCCGCGGACCGGGTGTTCGTCGGCGCCGTCCTCTCCCAGGGCTTCGTCTTCGCCGCGATCTTCTCCTATCTCGCCGGGTCCACCTTCGTGCTCCAGGAGATCTACGGCCTGTCCCCGCAGTGGTACGCGGCCGCGTTCGCGCTGAACTCCGCCGGAGGAGTGTTCTTCGGCTGGCTGGGCGGGCGCACCGCCGAGCGGTGGAGCGTGCACGGCGCGCTGTTCCTCGGCATCGGGCTGACGGGCGCTGGCTGCCTCGGGCTCCTTCTGGCGGGCCTCGCGCCGATGCCGCTCGCGATGGTGATCGCCTCGCTGTTCCTGCTCGCCTCGGGCGCGCAGTTCTCGTCCCCCGCGGGCACCACGCTCGCGCTGTCCGAGTACCCGCAGATGGCCGGCACCGCGGGCTCGATCCTCGGCACCGCCCGCTTCGGCCTCGGGGGCCTGGCCGCGCCGTTCGTCGGGGTCGCGGGGTCGCTGAGCATCCTGCCGCTGGGCGTGATCACCACCGGCGCCGCCGTCCTCGCGGCGGCCGCGGCGCTGCTGACGCTGCGGCGTCGCGCACCTGCGGCCGAGGTGCCCGTCGCGGCCGTCTGACGACGGGACGGTCCGCACTCGGGCGGCCGGCGGGGATTCTCCGACCCGGGGCCGTCCGGCGGGGATTCGCCGACCCGGGGGCGGCCGACGGGGCACCTCCGGCTGAGGAGTCTCGCCGCGCTCAGCTCCGCTTCCAGTAGGCCAGTGCGTGCACCCGCTCCTTCGGGAGGCCCAGCTCCCGGCGCAGCGCACCGGCCAGGCGACGCGTCGGGGCCCCCTCGAGGGCGACCATGACGCTCGTCCCCTCCGGTGCCGAGGAGAAGGCCTCCAGTGCCCCGGCGACCACGTCTGCGCCGGGCTCGAGCCAGCGCGCATCGGCCCCGGCACGCTCGGGCAGCGGCATGATCTGCGGATCCTCGGGGTCGTGGGCCTGCAGCAGCGCCGTCACAGGAAGCTCCCCCGTGCGGCGCAGCGTGTCCGCGATCGCGGGCCAGGAGGCGCCGTCGCCGACCATCAGCAGGTGGGCAGGGGAGTGCGCGAGCGGATCGCGGCCGTTCAGCACGGTCGCGTCGATCTCGTCGCCCGGTGCGGCGGCGCGCGCCCAGTCCGAGGCGATGCCCGGGTGGAGGTAGAACTCGAGCCAGCCGGTGCCGGTGGCCGTGTCCGGGTCGACGACCGTGTACGCGCGCTGGTGGCCCGTGCCCGTCGGCGTTGCGAACCACAGCCGCAGCCAGTACGTCGGGTACACCTCGTCGCGCTCGAGCAGCCCGTCGAGGTCGACCTGGAGCCGCACGAAGCGCTCCGCGACGTCCTCGCGGGCGAGCACCAGCAGGCGCAGGTCCTTTCCTCCCCAGGCGCGGACGAGGAGGCCGTTCACGCCGCGTCGCGGCGCGCTCAGCCGGGGCGAGGCCGATGCGGAGTCGGTGGACATGGCACCTCCGAGAAGTCAGGTGAGGCTCACCTTAGTCTCGAATGCGACGTGGCGTCACCCCTGCGGCGCCTCGCCCTCCCGGCGGCGCGCGCCGCTCAGGCGATGAAGCCCAGCACCAGCACCAGGGGCAGGGAGACCACGGACGCGATGGAGGTGACCATCGTCAGGGTCTTCAGGGCCCCCTGGGTGGACAGGCCGATCAGCGATTTGAACATCCAGAAGAAGTTGCTGTTCACCTGCAGGGCGAACATGGAGCCCGACGCCACGGCGAGGCCGATCACGATCGGGGAGACGTCGATCGACCCGAGGACCGGGGCGATGATCCCGGCGGCGGCGATCGCGGCCACCGACACCGAGCCGATCGCCAGGTGGAGCAGCGCGGCGATCGCCCACGCGAGGAGGATGCTGAGCACGACCGGTGCGCCGGCATCGGCCGTGAACAGGCCGGCGAGGATCGCATCGAGACCGGTCTCCGCGATGACGGCGCCGAGCGATCCGCCGATCCCCGTGATGAGCAGGATCTCGCCGGTGGTGCGGAAGCCCTTGCCCATCGCCTCGTTCGAGCCCTCCACCCCGAGGGTGCGCCGGGCCAGGAGATAGGCGCCGATCAGGCCGACGAAGAGGGCGAGGTTGGCATCGCCGATGAAGGCGATGGCGTCGTGGGCGACGCCGAACAGCTGCGCGAAGGCGCCCCCTCCGATCATCACCAGCGGGACGAGGATCGGCAGCAGGCAGACGATCAGCGGCGGCATCGGGCGCCTCGCCGCCGGCGCCTCGTCATCGCGTGCCTCGGACGTCTCCTCGTCCTGCTCGTCGAGATCGGGCGTCCAGTAGCGGCTCCGCAGGATGAGGCTGAAGACGAAGGTGGTCAGGATCGCGGTCAGGGGCCCGAGGACGATGCCGTAGAGGATCCAGGTGCCCAGCGGGATGCCCATCAGCCCGGCGATCGAGACCGCGGCCAGTCCCGGGACCACGAAGACGTACCCGGAGAAGATCCCGGTGCCGAGGGCGCCGGCCATGAGCGGCAGCCCGCGTCGGCCGATCTGCGGACCCGCCGAACGCACCACCGGGGAGGCGAGCACCACCTGGACGTCCACGTAGATCGAGGGGAACACGGTCGACATCGCGGCGGTCAGCGCATAGGGCAGGCGCCGCCCGCCGACGCCGTCCACCAGCAGCGTCACCATCTTCCGGAAGGCGCCCATCTCGTGGAGCAGCGAGCCGATGAGGACGCCGAAGCCGATGAGCAGACCGACCTCGGCCATGATGTCGCCGAAGCCGAGGGTGATCGCCCCGAGCGTCTCCGTGAAGCCGACGCCGGTGGCGAGTCCGAGATAGAGCGCCCCGATGATCAGGGCGATCACCGGGTCGAGCTTCCCCTTGATGATGAGCGCCACGATGCCGACGATGGCGATCGCGGTGTGCAGGATGACCACGAGATTCTCCTGTGGGAGCGCGAGGCGACGTCGCCGCAGTGCCCCGACGCCATGACCGTCACAGTCTGCGGCACCGACGTGCCGTGCTCCGCGCCCCGCACCTCCCCGCGTGTCGCAGCGGCGCCACGGGTCCCCGGCAGCGAGTGGTCAGGCGTGGGAGGCCAGCGCCGTCGACTCCCGCAGCCGCACGTCGCCGCGCACGTGCACCTCGCGCGCGGCGGCGTCCCCGCGGGCGGCCGCCCCGGTGTCGGCCCTTCCGCCGTCGGCTGCTGCGTGGTCTGCCTGGACGCCGTCGTCCTCCGAGCCCGCCGGGGCGATCCCCTCGAGCACCCACTCCACGGCCCGTCCCGCCATCTGCGACAGGGGCAGCTCGATGGTTGTCAGCGTGGGGTTCGCGTCGGCCGCGGCGGTGACGCCGCCGAAGCCGGCGACCGCGACCTGTCCGGGCACGTCCAGGCCGCGACGGCGCAGTTCGCCGAGCGCGCCGAGGGCCATGACGTCGGCCGGGGCGAACAGGCACAGCGGATCCGCGTCCGCGGCGTCGGCCCCCTCGAGGTGCTCGGCGACCCGCGCGGCGAGCTCGAGGCCGCCGTCGCGCGTGAGGTCCGCGGCGATGCTCAGCTCGGGCTCGATCCCCGCCTCGGTGAGTGCGGCGATGAAGCCGCCGGTGCGGGAGCCGGCCGACGGGATCCCGGCGATGCCCTCGACGACGGCGAAGCGCCGATGCCCCTCGACGACCAGGGCCGTCGCGAGCTCGTGGGCTGCCGCGGCGTCGTCGGCCACGATCGTGCGGCCCACGCCGAGGGACTGGCCGAGCCCCACGACCTTCCCGCCGTTGCGCTCGAATCCCTCCAGCAGCGTGCTGATCGCGGAGTCGTCCTCGGTGCCGTAGCGGTGGGAGCCGACCAGCACCAGCGCATCGACCTGCTGGGCGATCAGCGAGCGCAGCGCCCGCACCTCGGTGTCGATCCGGCGATCGGTCTGCGTGAGCAGCACCTGGGACTGCGAGGCGAACACCTGCTGCTGGACCTCGCGGGCGATGGTGGCGAAGTACGGGTCGGCGATGTCGTGCACGACCAGGCCGATCAGCCCGGAGCGGGAGCGGGCCAGGGCCTGGGCCTGGGCGTTGGGGACGTAGCCGAGGCGGTCGGCGGAGGCGCGGACCCGCTCGGCGACCTCCTTGCCGGGCACGCGGGCCGAGCCGTTGAGGACCCGGGAGGCGGTGGCGAGCGAGACGCCCGCATCCTGGGCGACGTCGCTGAGGCGCACGGCGGGCATCGGGGGCTCCTTCTCCAGAGGGACGATCGTCCGGGCGGCATGCACCATGCGGTCCGACCCCGCGGGCCGGGTGGGCCGACGGGACGATCGGGAAACGCTGTCCTGGGAGGCCAGCTTAACGACGCGGTCACAGCCGTGAGGGTGGTGCGGGAGGTTCGCGGCTGTGATCTCGCTCCGGTCCGCTCAGGCCTCGAGGGTGCGTCGGGCGGGATCCACGGGGAAGCGCGGGGGCTCCCCGGCGGCGAGTCGGCGCACCTCCTCGAGCGCGGCCTCGCCCAGGCGGTGCAGCTCGTTGCCCTGCGAGCCGGCGAGGTGCGGGGTGAGCATCGCGTGCTCCGCCTCCCACAGCGGGTCGTCGGCGGCGAGGTCGTCGTGCACGTCGAGCACGGCGGTCAGGCGCCCGGCGAGCACCTCGTCCCGCAGCGCGTCGAGGTCCACGAGGGCGGGGCGGGCGGTGTTGAGGAACGTGGTGCCGTCGCGCATGAGGGCGAGCAGCTCGCGGGTGACCATCCCGCGCGTGGAGGGCACGTCCGGAGCGTGCAGGCTCACCACGTCGCTGCGGGCGTAGAGCTCCTCCGGCTCGACCTTCGTCGCGCCGAGCGCCGCGATCTCCTCGGTGCTCGCGAAGGGATCGGTGAGCAGCACCTCGAGGTCGAAGCGGCGCAGGTGCTCGGCGACCAGGACCCCGATCCGGGAGGCGCCGATCAGTCCCACCACGGCGCCGTAGTTCCCGATCGCGGGATCCGAGGCCGCGGCGGGCCCGGGCCGGCGCTCGCGCCGATAGCGGACCTGCTGGGCGAGGGTCCGCTTCCCGGCCAGCAGGATCTGGGCGAGCGCGTACTCGGCGACGGGGACGGCGTTCGCCTCGGTCGCCGAGGTCACGACCACGTCGCCCCGTTCCCACACCGCGTCGGTCACGACGAAGCGCACGGTCCCTGCGGTGTGCACGATCGCGCGCAGTCGCGGCATCGTCGCGAGCACCGCGGCGTCGACGGCGGGGGAGCCCCAGCCGGTGAGGAGCACCTCGACCTCCGCCAGCTCGGCCTCCGAGGGGGCGGCGAGGTCGGGGACGGTGCGGGAGGTGTCCACCGCGGCGAGCTCGCCGAGCCGGTCGAGCTGCGCGGGGGAGAACATGCGGTGCTGCAGCCCCTCGGGCATGGCGAGCAGGGCCCTCATCGGGACAGCTCCTCACCGGCGGTGATCAGGGTGCGCAGGGTGTCCGCCTCGCGACGGAGCAGCGCGGGGTCGTCGCCGGGGACGAACTCCAGCAGCGCGTCGCGGTCCGCCCCGTTCCCGGCGAGGATCGCGAACGCGGCCTCCCACAGGTCCGAGCGCTCGGCCAGAGGCAGGCGCTCGCTGCGCGGCCACCAGGAGAAGGCGTGGATGGTGGAGGTGCGGGGGAGCGCGGCGCGCAGGGTGTCCAGCGCCTCCTCGACGGGCATGTCCTGGTGGGGCTGCCAGTAGGTCAGCACGTTCGAGCGCCCCACCTCGTCCAGCAGGCGCAGGGTCGAGCCGATCTCATCGGTGAGCGTGCGGCCGTGGAACTCGAGCCCGATCTCCAGACCGTGCGCGGCGGCGCGATCGGCGAGCTCCTGGATCCGGCCGACGGTGCGGGCGCGGTCCTCGGCGGAGGTCTCGGCGGAGCCGGTGCGGGTGGCCCAGACCCGGATCCGCGGCACGCCCAGGGCGCGGGCCGCGGCGATCACCGCCCCGCACTCGGCGTGCACCTGCTCGTCGCTGCCGACGAAGGCGAGGTAGGAGCCGTAGGAGGTGACCGCGAGGCCCGCCTCCTCGGTGACGGTGCGGGCGTGCGTGGCGGCGTCGAGGTCGCCGGGCGGGACGTGCGCGTCCCCGGCCCATTCGATGCCCTCGAGCCCGGCGGCCGCGGCGTGGCGCACCACCTCCTCGACCGGCAGCTCGCGGAACGTGACGGAGCACAGGCCTGGGCGGATCACGTGGAACCTTCCGATCGCGACGAGACGGGAAAGCGGTTGCAGGCAGAGTAGCGCAGCCCGCGCGCGCTCAGCGCCCAGAGTAGGGTGCGGCGGCGTCAGGGCGAGCCTGCCGGACCGGCCGTCAGCTGACCGGTACCGGAGCGTCGTGCGCGGGGTGGGGCGACCAGGCGGGCTCGCGCAGGGCGGGGCAGTGCTCGGGTGTCGGGTCGTTCGCGATCGCGATCATGCGGTCGAGGGAGTCGCGTGCCGCCGCGAGGTCCGCCATGGAGGCGGTGATCCGGGCGCGCTCGGCCGCCATCAGCTCGAACACCTCGGGTGCGGCGACTCCCGCCTCGATGCAGGGCATGAGCCGGACGATGGTGCGGCTGGGCAGGCCCGCCGTGAACAGCTGCTGGATCAGCCTGACGCGCTCGACGGCGGACTCGGGGTAGACCCGCTGGCCGCTGGGCGTGCGTTCCGAGGAGAGCAGTCCCTGCTCCTCGTAGTAGCGCAGGGCCCTGGTGCTGACCCCTGCGCGACGTGCCACCTCGCCGATGCGCATCCGCGTCCTCCTCATGCTCCGGGTTCGTCGACGCCCGCCCTTGACGTTGACGCCGGCGTCAGGTCCTAGCGTAGCCGCCGGCGGGTCGATCATGGCTCGCCGACCTCGAGATCCTTCGACGAAAGCACGGATACCCATGGATGTCACAGACCAGATCGCCCTCGTCACCGGGGCCAATCGCGGGATCGGCCGTCAGTTCGTGCTCGAGCTGCTCGAGCGCGGTGCGCGCAGGGTCTACGCGACCGCCCGGCACCCCGAACGCGTCGAGATCGACGACGAGCGCGTGGTGCCGCTGCGCCTGGACCTCCTGGACGCCGAGTCCATCCGGTCCGCCGCGAAGACCGCGTCGGACGTCTCCCTCCTGGTCAACAATGCCGGGATCGTGACCGGCGCCTCCCTCCTCACCGGTGACACCAGGGAGATCCGCCGGGAGATGGACACGCACTTCTGGGGCACGCTCGAGGTGATCCGGGCGTTCAGCCCGGTGCTCGCCGCGCAGGGCGGAGGGGCGATCGTCAACATCCTGTCCGCCCTGTCGTGGTTCGCCGCCCCCGGCACCGGCTCCTACTCCGCGGCGAAGGCCGCTGCGTGGAACATGACCAACGGCGTCCGGCTCGAGCTCGCCCCTCAGGGAACGCTGGTCCAAGGGGTGCTCCTCGGCGCCGCGGACACGGACATCGCGTCCGGGTACGACGGTCCGAAGATCGATCCCCGCGAGGTGCCTGTCGCCGCGCTCGAGGGTCTGGCCTCCGGGTCGATCGAGGTGGTCGTCGACGACTGGACCGCCATGGTCAAGGAGTCGCTCTCCGGGGACCCGGCGCCGTTCTACGCGAGGATGACCGAACTGCTGGGGGCGTGAGCTTCACGCTGCTCAGCGCATGAGCGGTGCGGGCGACCTCCCTGTCCGGGAGGTCGCCCGCCGTCGGTCGACCGTGCTGCTCGGCCGATGGGTCTGGTGGCTCAGCCCCGGCCCAGCAGCGCCCCCATCGGCACGAAGTCCGAGAACTCCGGGTCTAGGGCCGGACGGTTCGGGGTCGACGGCCCGCCGGCCTCGCCCGTCACGTCCGGCTCGGCCGGTGCCCCGTTCGCAGAGGCGTCGGTCGTCGTGCCCTCGGGGACGGGCCCGTCCGCCGCTCGGCCGGGCTCGTCGGCCGCCTGTCCGGAGGTCGCGGCCCCGTCGGCCGCCTGTCCGGCAATCGCAGCCCCGTCGGCCGCCTGTCCGGTGACCGCCGCCCCGTCGACGGCCGCCCCGTGCCGCGACCGCAGCATCGTCGCGAGCTCTCCGGCTGCGCGGCGCACCCGCACGGCGAGCGGCTGCTCGTCGGCCTGCCCTTCGGTGTCCGCGCCGAAGTCCGCCGACGCCGCGAACACCGAGGTCGGCACCAGGTCCGCCTTGAGGTAGCCGAACATCGGCCGGATCGCGTAGTCGATCGCGAGGGAGTGGCGCGCAGTGCCGGCGGTCGCGCCGAGCAGCACCGGCCTGCCCTTCCACAGCTCGATGTCCAGCGCGTCGAAGAACAGCTTGAACAGGCCCGCCGGGCCGAGGTTGAAGATCGGGGTGACCGCGATGACCGCGTCGGCCGCCCGCACCTGCTCGATCACCATCGCGAGGCGCTCGCTCGGGAAGCGGGTGAGCAGTGCATCGGTGAGGTCGTGGGCATGCTCGCGCAGCTCCACGGTCTCCACCAGGATCTCCGACCCGTCCTCGCCGAGCGCCGCCGCCGTCTCACGGGTCAGCTGGTCGGCGAGCATGCGCGTGGAGCTCGGGGTGGAGAGCCCTGCCGAGACGGCGAGGATCCGGTACGTGCTCGAGTGTCCGGCCATCACTTGGCCTCCTTCGCGTCCTCGGCCCGCAGGCCGGTCCAGTTGTCGCCGGTCTCGAACCGGTAGCTGTCGTCGAAGGCGCCTCGGAGGGACTCTGCCTCGGCCACCCTCTGTGCGTGGGTGGGCGCCTCGGGGACGTCGGCGGGCTTCCTGGCCTCGAGCTCGCGGCGCAGCACGGGCACGACCTCGGTGCCCAGCAGCTCGATCTGCTCCAGGACCGTCTTCCGCGGCAGGCCCGCGTGGTCCATGAGGAACATCTGGCGCTGGTAGTCGCCGACGTGGTCGGCCATGGTCAGGTAGCGCTCGACCACCTGCTCCGGGGAGCCGACGGTCAGCGGGGTTTGCGCGGTGAAGTCCTCCATCGAGGGGCCGCCGCCGTAGACCGGGGCGTTGTCGAAGTAGGGGCGGAACTCGTTCCACGCGTCCTGGGAGTTCGTGCGCATGAAGGCCTGGCCGCCCAGGCCCACGTAGGCCTGATGGGCCTTGCCGTGGCCGTAGTGCTCGAAGCGCTCGCGGTACAGCTGCACCATCTGCTTCGTGTGGCTCATGGGCCAGAAGATGTTGTTGTGCAGGAAGCCGTCGCCGTAGTACGCGGCCTGCTCGGCGATCTGCGGGGAGCGGATCGAGCCGTGCCACACGAAGGGCGCGACGCCGTCGAGCGGGCGCGGGGTGGAGGTGAACTGCTGCAGCGGGGTGCGGAACTGGCCCTCCCAGTTCACGACGTCCTCGGTCCACAGCCGGCGCAGCAGGTCGTAGTTCTCGATCGCGATCTCGATGCCCTTGCGGATGTCCTGCCCGAACCAGGGGTAGACGGGGCCGGTGTTGCCGCGGCCCATGACGAGGTCCACGCGGCCGTCGGTGAGGTGCTGCAGCATCGCGTAGTCCTCCGCGATCTTCACCGGATCGTTGGTGGTGATCAGCGTGGTCGCGGTGGAGAGGATGATCCGCTCGGTCTGCGCGCCGAGGTGGGCGAGGGTGGTGGTGGGGGAGGAGGTGACGAACGGCGGGTTGTGGTGCTCGCCGATCGCGAAGACGTCGAGGCCCACCTGCTCGGCGAGCTTGCCCATCTCGATCATGCTCTTGAGGCGCTCGTTCTCGGTGGGCACCTTCCCGGTCATCGGATCGGGGGTGATGTCGGCGATGGTGAAGATTCCGAACTGCATGTCAGGCTCCTTGGGGTGCGTCGGGTCTCCAAGAGGGGCTGTGGTCGGGGTGCTGCAGGAAGTCCTGCTCCCGGCCGTTCGAGCCGCTCCGTGAAGTTGCTACAACTTTAAACTATCTGGCGACAGGGCGCAACGCTGCGGTGACGCACGTCGCCGCGAGCCCACGTCGTTCATTGACCGAAATATTTGTTAATGTCTTCCCATGGCTCGACTTATGACGCGTCGTCTCGTCGTGGACCCGAAGCGGGTGAGCGCAGGCCGGTGTCCTGCGGCGCATGCGCGCTGACACCTTGCCGCCCCCACGACCGGAAAGACCCCTCATGGCCACGACTTCGCTGTCCCTGCCCGTCCTCGACCTGTCGCTCGCCCGTGACCCCGACACTGCGGAGGAGTTCCGCACCTCCCTGCGGGAGGTCACGCACGACGTCGGCTTCTTCTACCTCGTCGGCCACGGCGTGGATCCCGAGCTCGCCCCGCGCCTCATCGACGTGGCCCGGCAGTTCTTCGCCCTGCCGGATGCGGAGAAGCTCGCCATCGAGAACACGCTGAACCCCCACTTCCGGGGCTACACCCGCATCGGCGGAGAGCGCACGCAGGGGAAGGTCGACTGGCGCGAGCAGATCGACGTCGGTCCCGAACGCGACCCCCTGCCCACCGGGCCCGGACACCCGGACTACAACGTGCTGGAGGGCCCGAACCCGTGGCCCGCCGCACTGCCCGAGCTGCGCACCGTCCTCACCGCGTGGAACACGGCGATGGCCGAGGTCTCCGACCGGCTCCTGGCCGCCTGGGCCCAGTCCCTGGGGCAGCGGCGCGACGTCTTCGCCGACGCCTTCGGTGACACGCCCGCCTCCCTGACGAAGGTGGTGCGGTACCCCGGCAAGGAGCCCGACGGCACCGAACAGGGTGTGGGCTGGCACAACGACTTCGGCGTGCTGACCCTGCTGCTGGTCGAGCCGGGCACGCGCGGCCTGCAGGTCGAGCACGAGGGGCAGGCGCTGGATGTCCCGCCCGTGGAGGGTGCGCTGATCGTCAACATCGGCGAGATGCTCGAATGGGCGACCGACGGCTACCTCAAGGCCACCCGGCACCATGTGCTGGCCCCGCCCGCCGGCACGGACCGCATCTCCGTGCCCTACTTCCACAACCCCTCCCTCGATGCCGTCTTCCCCAGGATTCAGCTGCCGCCCGAGCTGGCCGCCCGGGCACGGGGCGTGACCGCCGATGCGGACGAGGACGAGATCCTCGCCGAATACGGTCTCAACGCGCTGAAGAGCCGCGTGCGCGCCCATCCGAACGTGGTGGAGGCGCACCACCCCCACCTGAGGAGGACTCGATGAGCCGGGAGATGACGTACGCCCGCTCCGTGGTCGACCTCATCGGCGGCACCCCGCTGGTCCGCCTGAACCGTGTCACCGAGGGGATCGAAGCCACGGTCCTGCTCAAGCTCGAGTACCTCAACCCGGGCGGATCGATCAAGGATCGGATCGCGGCGGCGATGATCGAGGACGCCGAGAAGTCGGGCGACCTCGCCCCCGGCGGCACGATCGTGGAGCCGACCAGCGGCAACACCGGCGTGGGCCTCGCCATGGTCGCTCAGGGCAAGGGCTACCGGTGCATCTTCGTGGTGCCGGACAAAGTGGGCGCGGAGAAGCTCGACGTGCTGCGCGCCTACGGCGCCGAGGTGGTCGTCACCCGCTCGGACGTCCCGCCGGAGAGCCCGGACTCCTACTACGGAGTCTCCGACCGTCTGGTGCGGGAGATCCCCGGTGCCTACAAGCCCGACCAGTTCTCCCACCCCGCCGCCCCACGGAGCCACTACGAGACCACCGGCCCCGAGATCTGGGAGGACACCGCGGGGCAGGTCACCCATCTGGTCGTCGCTGCCGGCACCGGCGGCACCGTCACTGGCACCGGGCGATACCTCAAGGAGGTCTCGGACGGTGCGGTGGAGGTCGTCGTCGCCGACCCCGACGGGTCCGTGTACTCCGGCGGGAGCGGACGGCCCTACTTCCTCGAGGGCGCGGGCGAGGACATGTGGCCGGCCAACTACGACCCCGCCGTGCCCGACCGGGCCCTCGCCGTCGACGACGCCGAGTCCTTCGCCATGACCCGGCGCCTCGCCGAGGAGGAGGCGCTGTTCGTCGGCGGCTCCTCCGGCATGGCCGTGGTCGCCGCCCTGCGCACGGCCGAGGAGCTGCCCGCCGATGCGGTCGTCGTCGTCATCGCGCCCGACGGGGGCCGCGGCTACCTGGGCAAGGTGTTCCACAATGGCTGGATGCTGGCCCACGGATTCACCCGGACCGCGCAGGGCCCTGTGGTCGGGGACCTGCTGGAGGCGCAGCGCGAGGTGATCTCCGTCAGCTCGCAGACCTCCCTCGCCGACGCCGCCTCGACGCTGCGCACCTCGGGACTCGGCCAGATCCCGGTCCTCGCCGCGCCGCTGCCGGCGCGGCAGGGCGAGATCCGCGGCGCCGTCACCGCGGTGGGCCTCGCCCAGGCGCTGCGAGAGGGTGCCTCGCCCACCGACCCGGTCAGCGAGCACCTCAGCGAGATGCCGGCCATCGGCGTCGGCCAATCGCTCGATGCCCTGGCAGAACTGCTGACCGGCGTCCCCTCCGCCCTCGTGCTCGACGGCGGTCGCGCCGTCGGGCTCCTCACCCACCACGATCTGCTCATCCACGCCGCGACCCAGGAGACACGATGACCGAGACCACCCACGGATTCGAGACCCGCGCCATCCACGCCGGACAGGAGCCCGATGCGGCCACCGGCGCGGTGAACGTGCCGATCCACCAGTCCTCGACCTTCGCGCAGGACGCCATCGGCGCCCTGCGCGGCGGGTACGAGTACGGCCGGGCCGGCAACCCCACCCGGGACGCGCTGCAGGAGCAGCTCGCCGCGATCGAGGGCGCGCGTCACGCGTTCTCCTTCTCCTCGGGCCTGGCTGCCGAGGATGCCCTCATCCGCGCGCTGCTGGAGCCCGGCGATCGCATCGTCATCGGCGACGACGTCTACGGCGGGACCTATCGACTCATCGACCGGGTGCTCGGCTCCTGGGGCGTGCGCCACCAGGTGGTCGACATGTCCGACCTCGAGGCCGTGCGGGAGACCGTCACCGGCGACTCCACGGCCATCGTCTGGGTCGAGACGCCGTCGAACCCGATGATGACGATCTCCGACATCGCCGGGCTGGCCGCGATAGCCCACGAGGCCGGCGCCCGCCTCGTGGTCGACAACACCTTCGCCTCCCCCTACCTCCAGAACCCGCTCGCGCTCGGCGCGGACATCGTCGTGCACTCCACGACGAAGTACATCGGCGGGCACTCGGACGTCATCGGGGGCGCGGTGATGCTCGACGACGACGCCGCGGCCGAGAGGATCCGCTTCGTGCAGTTCGCCGTCGGCGCGGTCTCCGCGCCCCTGGACGCCTTCCTCACCATGCGCGGGATCAAGACCCTCGGCGTGCGGATGGACCGCCACTCCGCCAACGCCCAGGCGATCGCCGAGTGGCTGCAGGGCCGCCAGGGTGTGGAAGCCGTGCACTACCCGGGGCTCCCCGACCACCCCGGGCACGAGCTCGCCGCCGCGCAGATGCGCGGCTTCGGCGGGATGCTCACGGTGTCCTTCGCCGGCGGGGCCGCGGCCGCCCGCACCGTGGCGGAGTCCACCCGACTGTTCACCCTCGCCGAATCGCTCGGAGGGGTGGAGTCGCTGGTGAACCACCCCGCGCAGATGACCCATGCCTCCGTGCAGGGCACGGAGCTCGCCGTGGGCGACGACCTGCTGCGGTTCTCCGTGGGCCTCGAGAGCCTCCCGGACCTGATCGCAGACCTGGAGCAGGCGCTCTCCCGCCTCTGAGCCGGGCCGCTCGCGGCGGGAGGGCCTCTTGCCGGGGCACGTGCCGGGAAGGAGTCACGTGCCGGGAAGAGGCCCCGCGCGCCGGGAAGGAGCCACGCGCCGCGGCGGAGTCGCTGCGGCTCAGGCGGGCCCTGCGCCGCCGTCGGGCGCCCTCCCGGGGCACGGCCTCCGGAAACCGGTCCTTCGGCCCGGCCGCAGGTGCGAGGATGGTGAACCATGACCTCATCGAGCATCGAGACCCTGCTGGACGCGGCCCGATTGGCCGGACTCGAGACCACCGAGGGCGGCCGGATCCTCGCGAAGGTGTCCCGCCCGGACGCGAAGGGCACTGCCTACCGCAGCAGCCTCGTCGAGATCGACGGGGACCGCCTGCTCCCGCTCACCCGCGGCAGCGCCTCCGTGGGCGCGGTCGCCGCGGCCGAGGACGGCACCACCTACTTCACCGCCAAGCGGGTGGGCGAGGACGGCGAAGAGAGTGATTCGCCGGGGGATGCCCAGCTGTGGGCCCTGCCCGTGCGTGGCGAGGCCCGTGAGCTCGCCTCCCGCCCCGGCGGCTTCGGCGGCCTGACCGTCGCGGGTCGCCACCTCGTCGCCGAGCTCGAGGTGCACTCCCAGGCGTCCGACGAGGTCGAGCACTCCGAGCTCACCAAGGAGCGCTCCACGGCCAAGGTCACCGCCGCGTTCCACTCCGGGTTCCCCACCCGCTACTGGGACCACGACCTCGGCCCCACCCGGCCCGTGCTCGCGATCGCCGCGCTGCCCGAGGACCTCGCACTCGCCGAGCGCACCCCGGCACCCGCCGGCGCCGACGCACGGACCCCGTCGGCCGCCGGCGACGGCGCTCGGACCCCGTCGGCCGACGGGGACGACGAGGACCAGCCCACCCAGGTCCTCCACTTCCGCCACCTCCCGATGCCGGCCGGCAGGCTGCTGGACTGGACCGTGGACCGCAGCGGCGAGAAGGCGCTGATCGCGGTGCAGGACTCCCGCGGCGACCTGCTCGCCGTCTCGGACCTCTACCTCCTGGACCTCGTCGGCGGCCAGGCGCCGCGCCTGCTCCGCGAGGGCACGGCCGAGGTCCAGCACGGCCCGGGCGAGTTCAGCCCCGACGGCCGCCGCGCCCTCGTCGGCCGCCACCGCACCTGGACGCAGACGGCCACCATGGGCGTCGGCGTCGAGCTGCTCGACCTCGCCACCGGCGAGGCGACCCCGGTCTGGCCCGAGCTCGACCACTGGGTGGACCCGATCTGGCTCGACGAGGACACCCTCATCGCGACCAGCGACGAGCAGGGCCGCGGCGCGGTGTGGATCGGCGGGGTCGGCGACCCGGCCCCGCGTCGCCTCGCGGGCGGACCCGATCAGGACCTCGCCTTCTCCGGCGCCTCGGCCGCGGGCGGCGCGATCATCGCCTCCGCCTCCGGGATCGCCGTGGCCCCGCACCCGGTGCGGATCGATCCCACGGACGGCACCGTCACGGCGCTGCCGAACCCGGCCGAGCCCGTCGACCTGCCCGGCAGCCTCACGGAGGTCACCGCGGTCGCCGAGGACGGCACCGACCTGCGGGCCTGGCTGCGCCTGCCCGAGGGGGAGGGGCCGCATCCGCTGGTGGTCTTCGCCCACGGCGGCCCCTGGGGCTCCTGGAACGCCTGGACCTACCGCTGGAACCCCGGTCCGTTCGTCGCCGCCGGCTACGCCGTGCTGCTGCCGGACCCGGCGATCTCCACCGGCTACGGCCAGTCGATGATCGACCGCGGCCAGCACGAGCTCGGCGGCGCCCCGTACACCGACATCCTCGCGCTCACCGACGTCACGATCGCCCGCGAGGACATCGACGCCGAGCGCACCGCCTTCGCCGGCGGCTCCTACGGCGGCTACATGGCCAACTGGGTGGCCGGTCACACCGGCGACCGCTTCCGCTGCATCGTCACCCACGCCTCGCTGTGGGACACCGCCACGATGGGCTCGACCACCGACAACGCCGGGTGGGAGCGGCCGATGCGGGAGCAGAACCGGCACTACAACCCCAAGGACTCCGTGGCCGACATCGTCGTGCCGATGCTCGTGATCCACGGCGACAAGGACTACCGGGTCCCGATCGCCCAGGGTCACGCCCTCTGGTACGACCTGCACACCTTCTCGGGCACGCCGCGCGATGCCGAGGGCCGCACCCGGCACCGCTACCTGTACTTCCCCGACGAGGGCCACTGGATCCAGGGCCGCGGCAATGCGCAGGTCTGGTACGAGACCTTCCTCGGCTTCCTCGACGAGCACGTGCGCGGCGAGGACTGGGAGCGGCCCGCGACCCTCGGCTGAGCCGTCGCCGCGCGAAATTGCGTGATTCTGAGCCACTTCCGCGGCAGAAGTGGCACAGAATCACGCAATTCTCGGGCTGGCGGGCGGGCGCTGGGGCTGGGACTTTGGCTGGGGCTGGGGCTGGGGCTGGGGCTGGGGCTGGCCCTGGTGCTGGCGGTGGGCTCAGAAGGACGGGATCAGCGTGGCGCTGTGCTCGTCGGTGAGGAAGGTGCGCACCGCGTCGGAGGTCATCGCCCGCTGCAGCGCCTGGATCTTTGCGGAGTCCCGGTTGTCCTCGCGCGCGACCAGGGAGATCGCGAAGCGCTGGTCCACCGTCTCCTCGAGCAGCAGGGCGTCGGCCGGGGTCAGGCCCACCTTCGAGATGTAGGTGGGGTAGTTGTAGACCAGCGCGATCCCGTCCTCGTCATAGGCGGAGGCGAGGTTCAGCAGGTCCACCTGCACGAACTCGAGCGCGAGGGGGTTGTCGACGATGTCGGCGACCCGGCCCTCGAAGCCGGCGTCCTCCGGGAGGGTCAGCAGGCCGTGCTCGTGGAGGATCGCGAGCGCCCGGCCCTCGTTGGAGACGTCGTTCGGGATCGCGACCTTCGCCCCCTCGGGGATCTCCTCCGTGCTCGTGTACGCCTTGGAGTAGTAGCCGACCTTCGCGTCGTAGATCGCGGCGAGCTTGACCAGCTCCGCGCCGTTCTCCTCGTTGAAGGCGGTCATGTACGGCGCGTGCTGGGCGAAGTTCGCATCGACCTCGCCGTCGGCGAGCAATCGGTTGTACTGCACGTTGTCGCTGACCTGCACCAGCTCGACGGTGTAGCCCTCCTCAGCGGCGACCTCGGCGGCGGTGGTGACCACGTCGGTCATCGGCGGGAGGTGCGAGGCGACCTTGATCAGGGTGTCGCCGCCGCCGTCGGATGCGCCGCCGGCACCCTCGTCGGAGCCGCCGCCGACGCCGCAGGCCGCGAGTCCCAGCGCCGCGCTCCCGGCGAGGGCGGTCAGGCCGATGGCGCGTCGGCTCGGCAGGGCTGCGGTGAGGCGAGCGTCGGTGGTGCGGCCGACGGAGGCGCGGGCGTCGGTGGTGCGGCCGACGGCTGGGCGGGTTGCGGCGGTGCGGCGGGAGGGGGAGCGGCGGACGAAGGGAGTCATGGGATGCCTCGTTCCTGGTCGGTGGGGGTCGGGGAAGAGAGCTCGGGAGCCGGCGGGACTGTCGGCTGCTCGACGGTCGGTCTCGAGCGGGTCGGCCAGCGAGCGGACTCGTCGGCCGGACCGGTGGTCGATGGGGTCGAGCCGGCGGGCGCGGTCAGCGCCCCCGTCGGTCCAGCGAGCGGGAGAGCAGCGTCCCCGCTCCCTGGATGGCCATCACCGCCACGATCATCAGGACGATCGTGGCGTACATGAGGTCGTACTCGTAGGTCTGGTAGCCGTAGCGGATCGCGAAGTCGCCCACCCCGCCGCCGCCCACGACGCCCATGATCGTGGAGTAGCTGACCATCGAGATCGTCACCGTGGTCAGGCTCAGTACCAGCCCGGAGCGCGCCTCGGAGTACAGGAAGCGGGTCACCAGCTGGAAGGGGCTCGCGCCGAGGGAGCGGGCCAGCTCCACGGTCTGCTCGGGCACGTCCAGCAGAGTCTGCTCGGAGAAGCGGGCGTACAGGGCCGCGGCGACGAAGGCGAGGGGCACGGAGGCGGCGGTGGTGCCGAAGGAGGTCCCCACGAGCCAGCGCGTGAAGGGGATCAGCGCGACGACGAACAGCAGGAACGGCACCGAGCGCACCACGTTGACGTAGACGTTCAGCGCGGTGTGCAGCCAGCGCCGCTCAAAGGGGCCGCCGGGCCGGGCCAGGTAGAGCAGCGTCCCCAGCGGCAGGCCCAGCAGCACCGCGGCGAGCAGGGAGTTGCCGATCATGTACCCGGTCTCGACGATCGAGGTGAGGATCTCGCCGCGGTACTCGGAAAGGCGCGTCAGGAGCTCGTTCATGCGAGGTACTCCGCGGCGCGCCGTGCGTAGCTGCCGGTGCGCTCGCGCGGCGGCGGGGGAGTGACGTCGATGAGCGCTGCGATCCGGCCGTGCTCGAGCACGACGGCCCGCTCGCAGGAGCTCTTCACGGTCTCCAGCTCGTGGCTGACCAGCACGATCGTGGTGGAGAGCTCGTCGCGCACCTCGCGCAGCACCTCCATCACCTCCTCCGTGTGACCGGAGTCCAGGGCCGAGGTCGGCTCGTCGCACAGCAGGATCCGCGGCTGGGTCACCAGCGCCCGCGCGATCGCGACGCGCTGCTTCTCGCCGCCGGAGAGCTGCGCGGGGTGCTTGTCGCGGTGGCCCGCCATCCGCACGAACTCGAGCATCTGCATCGCGCGTTCACGGCCGCGCCTGCCCTGGAGCCGCAGCGGGAGGGCGACGTTGCCGAGCACGGTCGAGTTCCCGAGCAGGTTGAACTGCTGGAACACCATGCCGATGCGGCGCCGACGCTCGCGCTGCGCGCGGGGCGAGAGGGTGCTCTGGTCCTCGCCGTCCACGAGCACGGTGCCGGAGGTGGGGGCCTCGAGATGGTTGATCAGGCGCAGCAGGGTGGACTTGCCGGAGCCGGACTCGCCCACGATCCCGACCATCTCGTTCTGCGCGATGGTCAGGTCGGTGCCGTCCAGGGCGGTCACGGCGGTGCGGCCCTGGGTGAAGATCTTGCTGACCTGGCGGAACTCGATCATCGGCTCTCGGAGGAGGGGAGGGTCCGCGAGCGCGCGCGAGAGGCGGGAGCACCCGGCGGGACGGGTGAGGCAAGCCTATCCAGCGAGCGGGTCAGTGCGTTATGCGGTGCGTCACGGTGGCCTCGCCCCTGCCGGCGAGCAGCTTCGAGACCGGGCAGCGGGCGTGCGCTGACTCGATCAGTGCGGTGGCCTCCGCGGCAGGGACCCCGTCGATCTCCACCAGGGCGCGGGGTGCGAAGCGGTAGCCGCCGGCGGGGTCGCGGTGCAGCTCCACCTCGACGCTCACCCGGCTCTCCGCCCGGTGGCCGTGCTCGACGAGCACCACCTTCAGGGTCTCGCCGAGGCAGGTGGACCAGGCGGCGGCCAGCAGCTGCTCGGGGTTGAACCCGGTCGCTGCGGCCGACGGTCCGCCCGTCGGCAGCGCGAGCGCGCCGTCCGGACCGGTCGGACCGGCATGGCCGGCCGTCCTCGCGCCGAGCTCGACGGCTGCGGCGCCCTCGATGACCGCCTCTCCCGCGGTGCCGCCGCGATTGCGGACGCGTGCCGTGTAGAGCGCGTCGGCGTGCGAGGGCGAGGCACCGGGCGCGGCCCGTGGGTCGGCGGGGGCGGCGTGCCGGGTGGCCGGGGGCTTCTGTGAGGCGTCGGGGGTGGGGCCGTCGGCCGCGGCCGCTCCGTTCTGCGGGCTGGGGTCGTTCGCCATCGTCCCAGGCTAGCTGTACTGACCGGGGACATTGATCAACCGCGTGAAGGGCGGCTGGTTGGCGCAGGCCGTGTGGGGTCGGTGATGGTTGTAGTGATGCAGCCATGACTCGAGAGCGTCGCGTCGTTCTGCCTCTGAGCAGTAGCAGCGGGCGTAAGCCCACCCGTCGGCCATTGTGCGGTGGAAGCGCTCGACCTTCCCGTTCGTCTGCGGGCGATATGGGCGCGTGTACCTCGGACGGATCGACAGCGCCTCGCAGGTACCGCGCCACAGATTCGACCGGTACGCACCGCCGTTGTCGGACAGTACTCGCTCGATCGTGACCCCACGCTCGGCGAACCAGTTGACAGCTCGTTGCAGGACGCCAACGGCAGTGACAGCAGTCTCGTCGTCGTGGATCTCGGTGTACGCGACGCGGGAGTGGTCGTCGATCACGGTGTGGACGTAGGCGTAGCCCAGCTTGGGTCCGCCGTGCTGATTGCGTGGCTTGTCCGGCGTGGCGACGCGGTTGCGGTCGCCTTGGCGTCGGCCGACGTAGCGCCAGCCACCGCCGTCGGGGATGTTCCCCAGCTTCTTCACGTCCACGTGCACCAGCGACCCGGGGTGCGCGTGCTCGTAACGACGGATCGGTTCGCCGGTCGCCCGGTCGACGTGCGACAGCCGATTCAATCGAGCAGTGGTGAGGATGCGGTGGACGGTGGAGGGCGCGATCCCGAGCCTCGCTGATAGTTGAACTGGCCCTTCCCGCAACCTGATCCGCAGGTTGACGCACCGCTTCGTGACGGGCTTGCTCGTCTTGTTCGGCGAGCTCTTCGGGCGCGAGGACCGGTCGTGCATGGGCTCGCCGGCGCGGTAGCGGTCGACTCAGCGTTTCACGGTCGGCCACGAGACCTGGAATCGGGCGGCGGCCTCACTGATCGGCCAGCCCTCCTCGACGACGAGTTGGGCAACCTTCAGACGGTGACGCGGTGTGAGGGCAGCGTTGGGATGGGACATAGCATCTTTCGGTACGGGACGGCGCCGCGGCATCCGCCGCTGTCAGGCCGGATGCTGCACGTGGATGCGCAGGGCGTTCGCGGCGAACTGCGCGGCTTCTGGGCTGCCGAAGGTTTGGCGGAAGTCGGGGTTGGTTTCGTAGAGGTCGGCCATGCCTTGCACCATTGCGGCGGATCGTTCGGCATCGCCGGCGTGGGTGGGTGTCCCGGGGATGTCAGCGAACCAGGCCACGTGGTCGGCAGCGTGCGCTTGAGCAACTGGTGAGCCGGGTGTGTGGCCGGCTTCGTGGATTTCTGCCCACCGCGTGAGCAGGGCCTGGGCGTTGGCCTGCCAGTCGCGTTGCTGTTCCACGGACTTGGCATGCCACCACCGGTTCGACGCGTCGAAGGCCTCGCGTCCCCACCGTCGTACGACCTCGGCCTCGTAGCGGTCGTTGAAGCCTTCGAGCATCACATCCATGCGCGGTTCGCGGCCCTCGCGGCGCATCTGCAGGGTGTGCTTGACCGCGCTGATGCGCCGGTCCAGGGCCTCGCGGTCCTCGGCGAGCTGTGTCAGGTGGGCCTCGAGCGCTTCGACCTCGGCGGTCGGCGTCTCGGGGGCGTCGAGCACTGCGGCGATGTCGGCCAGTGGCATACCCGTGTCGCGGAGCAGAAGGATGCGTTGCAGGCGAGCGACCGCGTCGGGACCGTAGTAGCGGTAGCCGTTGGACCCGACGCGATCGGGTTCAAGCAGCCCGATGCGGTGATAGTGGCGCAGCGTGCGGCCGCTGATGCCTGCGCGTTCAGCGAGCTCGTGCACCGTCCATTCCATCACCGGGCTCCTGTCGATCGACGTGCTGCTCAGTGTGCCGCGTCTGTGGTCAGGCCCAGCCGTGGCAGCGCAATGCGCAGGATATCGGACGCGGGAGTGCGGACGTTTTGGGCGGCCGTGGCGGCCGTGGCGTCGAGGTATTCGCGGACAAGCCGAGCACCGGCTGCATAACCGGCCCCGGTCGGCAAGCCGACAGGCTCGGCACCGAACAGTTGTGCGCTCGAGTCGCCCAGCACCCAGGCGGCGAAGTCTGCCATTCCTGTGACGCCCAGGCCGCTGGCAACCTTCGCCAGGACCTGGTCGTCGGAGCGGGTTTCATCGCGCACGAAGTGGGTGTAGCCGGCGGCGCCATACAACTCGGACGCGAAAACGTCGGCGAGCCCTTCGGACACAACGTGCTCGCCAACCATCACCGTCTGTGGGTCCCACACGATCCCGCCGGGTGAATAGCGCACGTTGTGGTGCAGTTCGTGGACCGCGATCGCCTCGAGGCGATCGAGAACGCGCGAGGTGGGCCAGACGGTGATGGCGATGTAGCCGCTGATGCCGCCGAACCCTGACATCCCTTGCACCTCGTCGACGAAGTGCTGGCTAGTCGGATCTCCCAGGACGAGCAGCACGTTCAGGTCGGGGATGGTCACACCCGGATCGGCAGACGTCAACGCTGCGACCCCGTCCTCGAGGGCCTTCTCGATGCGGGTCCACGCATCGGCCGCGACAAGGGATTCCAGACCTTCGCGGACCTGCTCGATCGCGGAGTCCGGACGGAAGCCGAAGTTCTGCTGGTGCACGGTGGCCATGTCCACGCCGCCGGGGATGAAGTGGTACATCCCGGCCATCGGAGCCCACATGTCACGGATGAGGTCGGCGCGATCCTTCGCGTCCGCCGTCAGGACTCGGTTCATGCCCGAGGCACTGTCAATCATTGAAATGGTCATGACAAGCGACCGTAAACATTGCCGCTACGACAAGGTCAACCGTTTCCTCGATCAATGTCCCCGGTCAGTACAGCTAGCCCCGCGCGGAGGAGGTGGCGGTGGGTGGGCCCCGGTCGACGTCGGCCTTGACGGCACTTCGAACGCGTGTTCGACTATGTGTCATGCGGTGGAGCGGACAGGAGATCGGCCCGGACAGCAGGCAGCAGCCCGGCGCGCCCGCGCTGCTCGGCCTGTCGGGCCTGGTGCGCAGCGTGACCACGCCGGAGTTCCAGGGCGTCACCTTCCACGAGGTCACTGCGAAGTCCGCGCTGAACCGCGTTCCCGCCGCCAGCTCCATGCCCTTCGAGTGGACGGTGAACCCCTATCGCGGCTGCTCCCACGCCTGCGTGTACTGCTTCGCGCGCAGCACCCACCGCTATCTCGACCTCGATGCGGGGGCTGACTTCGACCAGCAGGTCATCGTGAAGGTCAACGTCGCCGAGGTGCTGCGGGCCGAGCTCGCCCGCCGCTCCTGGGGGCGGGACCTCGTCGCCCTCGGCACCAACACCGACCCCTACCAGCGGGCCGAGGGACGCTACCGGCTCATGCCCGGGATCATCGACGCGCTCGCCGAGTCCGGCACGCCGCTGTCGATCCTCACCAAGGGCACGCTCCTGCGCCGCGACCTGCCCCAGCTCGAGCAGGCCGCCCGACGCGTGCCGGTGGACCTCTCGATGTCGATCGCCGTGTTCGACGACGCGCTCCAGAAGGCCGTCGAGCCCGGCACCCCCACCACCGCGGCGCGTCTCGCGACCGTGCGCGCCGCGGCCGACGCCGGCTTCGCCGTCACCGTCTTCCTGATGCCGATCATGCCCTGGCTGACCGACGGGGATGCGCAGCTCGACGACGCGCTCGCCCGGATCGCCGAGGCAGGCGCGTCGCGCGTCGTGTTCGGGGCCCTGCACCTGCGGCCGGGAGCGAAGGAGTGGTTCCTCGAGTGGATCCAGCGCGAGCACCCGCACCTGACCACCGGGTACAGCCGCTTCTACGGCAGCTCCTCCTACGCCCCGGCGAGCTACCGTGCCCAGCTCGCCCGGCGGCTGCGGCCCCTGCTGCGACGCCACGGCCTGGACGCCCGGGAGGACGAGGACCAGCCGGAGCAGCGCCGCCTCGCCCGCTGGACCTCGCGCCGCCCGTCGGCCCCTCCCGCGCTCGATCCGCAGCCGCAGCTGGCACTGTTCTGAGCAGGCTCAGGCGACGGCCTCGGAGGCGGCGGACCACGTGTCGCAGGCGCGGAGCACACCCTCCCCGTCCTGTCCGACGCCGACCCAGATCGCACGGGCCGCGGCGCTCGGCTCCCCGACGGTCGCGGGCGCGGCCTGCGCCTCGACCGAGGTCACGAAGGTCTCGACCCGACCCGTGGGCCGGATCCCCTCGGGCAGGCGGGACGCCGCAGCGGAGGCGAGGCACGAGGCCTGCAGGGCGTAGCGGCGCTGCGACTCCTCGGCCCGCTCGGGCTCGTCGGCCAGGGCGATCAGGAGCGTCCCGAAGTAGCCGTCGAGCGAGGCGGAGCCCATCGCGAAGAGCGCGTACGAGTAGGAGAGGTGCCACAGGTACAGCTGCGGCGTCTCCTCGGCGGTGGTGTTCGAGAAGCCGGGGTCCCAGGCCGCGGGCCAGTACAGGGTGTTGTCGGCCTGGCACACCACCGGCGTCGCCTCGGAGAAGCGCACCGGGTCGCAGGCCGAGTCCTCCGGGAGCGCGTCGACGGTGTAGACCACGACGGCGGGGCCGGTGAAGTCGAGCCCTTCGGCGCCGAGCGCCGCGCCCCAGCTGGACTCGAGGCAGGCGGCGCCGGCCTCGAGATATCCGGCGAGCTCCCCGGCGGGGACCGCGCCGCCATCGGTGGGCGGCAGCTCGCAGTCCTCAGGGGTCTCCAGGGTCGACTCCAGCAGCGGGTTCTGCGCCAGGACCTGCTCGAGGTCGTCGGCCGTGCCCGCGGGCTGCTGCCCCTCCTCGAGCGGCTGCCACACGCCGGGCTCGGTCTGCGCGGTGGTCGAGGGCGGGTTCGCGGCGGGGGTCGGCTCGGCGTCGCGGCTGCTGAGCCACACCGCCGTCAGGCCTCCTCCGACGCCGAGCAGCAGGAGCAGCGCGCAGCCGAAGGCGAGGGCAGGCACCAGCAGCCCGCGGCGTCGCGGGGACGCGGTCGCGTCGATCCCGGGAGGCGCTCGCCGCTCGGCGTCCTCGATGTCGGGATCCTCGGGGGAGTCGATGCCGCTCCCGCCGCTGCGCTCGCTCATCGTCCTCCTTCCCCGGCGTCCCTGCGGCTCTTCTGCGCGACGGCCGCCGAGGAGACCGCCGGGCGGTCGTCGCGCGGTCTGCTCAGGAGACCGTCTCGACCTCCGCCGTCCAGGTGTTGCACTTCGCGAGGTCGCCGCCCGAATCGAAACCGGCCGCGATCCACTGCGCACGGTTCTCGGGGGCGATGTTCTCCGGCGGCTCGCCCTCGTTCCAGGCCTCGGGGGAGGCGAGCGCGTCCCGGAGCTCCGGGCTCGGCTGGGCGCCGCTGGGCACCTGCATCGACGCGGCCGAGGCCCAGCAGACCCACTGCAGCGCGTTACGCCGCCACGCATCGGCGTCACGTTCAGGATCGGTGTCCTTGAACTGGTCGCGCATCTCGCGCTGGTAGAACACCAGGGTGCTGTTCCAGCTGGTGGCATTGGAGTACATGTGGGCGAGGTCCCACAGGTAGGCGCCGGGGACGTTCTCCTCGTTCTCGAGGTCCGTCGCGATGCCGTAGCCGACGGGCCAGTAGATCGTGGCGTCGAGGTTGCACATCCGCGGGAAGTCCTCCGCGAAGGTGTCCGGCTCGCAGGACGAGGAGGAGGGGACGTCGGGCCAGGTGTAGACCACGATCTCGGGGGTGACCCAGGGCAGGCCGCGGTCCGAGCTCGCGACGGACCAGACCTGGTTCAGGCAGCCCGCGGCCGCGTCGAGCACGGCCTGGAGCTGCTCCGCGGAGGGCTGGGCCGGGGTGGCCGGCAGGTCGCAGGTGCCGACGTCCGGCAGTCCGCCCTCGGTCAGGGGGTTGTCCTGCATGACCCCCAGGAGCTCCTCGGGCGTCGCCTCGGGGAACTCGCCCAGGCCCAGCACCCGGAACTCGGAGTACTCGGACGGCTCGGTCGTGGGCGAGGCCTCGGAGTCGTCGGGTTCGGGCGCGCCGGTGGTGGCGGGGTCGCTCGCGACGGGCTCCTCGCCGCCCCGGCTGAGCGCGAGATACGTGATGCCGCCGCCGACCACCAGGATCATCGCGACGATGCAGCTCGCCGCGACGGCGAACAGCGCCCACGGCCGCTTCTTCTGCGGCGGTGCGGGGTGCTCGCCGGGACCCGGCTGCGGCCACTGCGGCGACGGGCCGGGCCCCTGCGGCGGGCCGCCGTACTGCGGTGCGGCCGACGGCGACGGACCACCCTGACCGGGCTGCCAGCCCGGGCCCGGCTGGCCGTTCGCGCCAGGCTGCTGCCAGTGCTGGCCCTGGGGCCCGGTCTGGCCCTGGGGCCCGGCCTGGTCGGGCTGCTGCCAGCCCGCGCCCTGGGGCCCGGTCTGGCCCTGCGGCCTGGCCTGGTCGGGCGGCTGCCAGCCTGCGCCCTGCTGCCCGGTCTGGCCCTGCGGCCCGGTCTGGCCGGGCGGCTGCCAGCCTGCGCCCTGCTGCCCGGCTTGGCCCTGCGGCCCGGTCTGGCCGGGCTGCTGCCAGCTCTGGCCGTGCTGCTGCCCGCCGTCTCCGGGCTGCTGCGGCTGCTGGGCCCAGGGCGGAGTCTGCCCGGGCCGCCCGCCCTGCTGCCCGCCGTCGTGTGCGGACGGGCCGTCCGCACCGTGTCCGTTCGGACCGGTCCCGTCGCTGGGACCTCCCCAACCAGAATTCGACATCCGCTTCCCCTCATCTCCTCCACCGCGCTGCTGGAGAGAGGATATCCGGGCATGTCGCCCAGGGGGAGGGGGGTCCGCCGGGCCGTCGGGGTGACGCGACGGGTACGCGAATGGCCCCTGGCCGGCGAGCTAACTCGCTGGTCAGGGGCCATTTCATCGGCGGAGGATGGGGGATTTGAACCCCCGAGGGCGTTAACCCAACACGCGTTCCAGGCGTGCGCCATAGGCCGCTAGGCGAATCCTCCAGCGCTCGTGAAGAGCGATGATCAGAGTACCCGAGAGCGCAGGCCGGCGCGAACTGACCGGGCACAGGTCACACTCCGCGCCGCCCGCCCCGGTGCGGACCCGTCCCGCTCCCGCCCGGAGCGCTCTCCGTCGGCGTGGTGGTCGACTACGGGCGTGTGGCGTTCCACTATGCCCATATAGCCGTACCGGAACGCCACACGCCAGTACCCGACCATCGCCTCCTGGGGCCCTCGGTTCGGGGGAGCGGTGGGTGCCCGCGGCTCACTCGTCCTCGGGCGCCTCGGGGTGGCTGCGGAGGTTGATGACGGCGGCGACGAGGCCGCCCCAGACGGTGACGATCGCGACGATCATCATGAGGATGGCGGGGACGGACATGATCCCTCCTGAGGGGAACGGGTCCGGCACGGGGCCGGACGGGGGTGTCGAGTGATCAGTGCCCGGCCGAGCGCAGCTCGTGCGGGGTCTCGGCCTCGGGGCGTGCGACGAGGCCTTGGCCGGAGACGACCTCGGGGGCGATCGGGTCGCCGTCGGAGTCGGCCTTGTGCAGGTTCGAGCCGGCTGGCCACGGGATCAGGGACAGTCCGATCGCGACCACGACCAGCCCGATCGCCATCACCCAGCCGAAGACCAGCACGAACCAGGCCGGGTAGCCCTCATAGGTCCCGTCGGCCGTGAGCAGGTTCCAGGTGCTGATGATCAGCGAGACGCCGAGCACGAGCGGGGCGATGATCGCGACGCAGGCGTACCACCAGCGGCCGATGGGGAAGGAGCCGCGGCCGTTGAGGTGGTCGCGCAGGGTGGGCATGCCGCGCACCACGTAGGCGACGATCAGCGAGGAGACCAGCGCCGCCGCGACGATGCCGTACTCGTTGGCCCACTTGTCCATCACGTCCAGCAGCGGCAGCCCCATCGTGGTGGAGAACAGGACGGTGGAGACCACCGCGATCGGCACGCAGACCAGCAGGGTGGAGGGGACGCGGGCGAGCCCGAACTTGTCCTGGACCGCCGCGATCACGACCTCCACGATCGAGATCAGGGAGGTGAACCCGGCCAGCACCAGCGAGCCGAAGAACAGCACGCCGATCAGCGCGCCGGCAGGGGCCTCGGAGATGATCGTCGGGAAGGCGATGAAGGCCAGGCCCACGCCGGAGGCGACGACCTCGTCGATCTGCACGCCCTGCGCCTGCGCCATGAAGCCCAGCGCCGAGAACACGCCGATGCCGCACAGGATCTCGAAGCTCGAGTTCGCGAAGCCGACCACGAGGCCGGAGCCGGTGAGGTCGGTCTTCTTCTTCAGGTAGGAGGCGTAGGTGAGCATGATGCCGAAGGCCACCGAGAGGGAGAAGAAGATCTGACCGTAGGCGGCGATCCACACGCCGGGGTCCAGCAGGGCGCCCCAGTGCGGTCGGAAGAAGGCGTCCAGGCCGTCGAGCGCGCCGGGCAGGAACAGCGAGCGCACCACCAGGATCACGAACATCACCACCAGCAGGGGGATGAAGATGATGGAGCTGGCGGCGATGCCCTTCTGCACGCCGAGGGCCATCACGATGATCACCGCGAGCCACATCACCATCATGGAGATGAGCACGGCCGGGACGTAGTCGAAGGAGACGGTGGCCTCCGCGCCGCCGAGCGCCTGGGTGTACTCGCCGAAGAAGCCGGCGGCGTCGTCGCCCCAGCGCTGGTCGAGGGAGAAGATCGTGTAGTTCGTCGCCCACGCCAGGATGAGCGCGTAGTACAGGGCGATGATCAGGGCGATCAGCACCTGCCACCAGCCGATGAACTCGGTCCAGCGGCGGAAGCGGCGCCAGGCGGCGGGGGCCGAGCCGCGCCATCGGTGGCCGATCGCGTAGTCGAGGAACAGCAGCGGGATGCCTGCGGTCAGCAGCGCGACCAGGTACGGCAGGATGAACGCGCCGCCGCCGTTGTCGTAGGCGACCGCGGGGAAGCGCCAGATGTTGCCGAGGCCGACGGCGGAGCCGATCGCCGCGAAGATGAAGGCGGTGCGGCCGCGGAACGCACCGCGATCGGCGCTCTGGGTGGCGGCGCCGGCGGACGGGGATGGTGCACTCACGATGAGCCTCCGGGTGAGCTGCGCCGGTCAGGGCGCGGGGGAGAGGGATCGACGACGTCGGCGACCCGGGGAAGATGCGCCGCCGGAGGGACGGCGGCACGACGGCCGCGAGCGGGCGGCCCTGGACCGCGGGGGTGAGCGGTCCGACGGACGGCACGATGCGGGATCGCCGCAGGAGCGCCGTGGGGGGATCGTACCGTCCCGAGGGGTGGACGCGTGCGGAGCGGACCGGCCAGGGGTCAGTCGGCGGGCGGCGGCGGGGGCGTCGGCGCGCCGACGGGCGGGGCGACCCGGGGGTGGTTCGTCCCGGTGCGGGATGCGGTGCGGCCGCCGGCTGCAGAGCCCGGCTCCTGCTCGGTGCCGGCGTCGGCCTCCGCGACGACGGCGGCGCCGACGGGGGCGCGGGCGGGCGAGGGATCCCAGCCCGCATCGACCACGCGGCGCTGCATCAGGATCGCGGCGCCGAGGATCACGGCGCCGACGACGATCAGCAGCACGATCCCGGGCAGCACTCCGGTGCGGGCCGAGTAGCCGATCAGGATGCCGAACCAGCCGAAGTCGGTGTCGCCGAAGGTGGTGTTGGCCGAGCCGAAGCTGCCCAGCACCTTCAGCAGCAGCGCCGGCAGGAAGGTGACCAGCAGGCCGTTGACGAAGCCGCCCGCGACCGCGCCGCGCCGGCCGCCGGTCGCATTGCCGTAGACGCCCGCGGCGCCGCCGGTGAAGAAGTGCGGGACCAGGCCCGGCAGGATCAGCGCGAGGCCCAGCACGGGGCCCAGCCAGGCGCCCAGCACCAGCAGGCCCACCAGGCCGCCGGCGAAGCTCGAGAGGAACCCGATCAGCACCGCGTTCTGCGCGTAGGGGAACACGATCGGGGCGTCCAGCGCCGGGATCGCGCCGGGCACGACCTTCGCGGCGATGCCCTGGAAGGCCGGGACCAGCTCGCCGAGGATCGTGCGCACGCCGAAGAGGATCACCGCGACCGCGATGCCGAACTGCAGGCCCTGGGTCACCGACTGCATGAGGTAGTTGCCCACCCCGGTGGCACCGCCCTCGAAGGCGCTGAAAGCCGTCTCCTGACCGGCGCGCGCCAGGAACGCGATGGCGACCACGAGGTACATCAGCACCATCGACAGGGCGGTGGCGACCATGGAGTCGCGCAGGAAGCGCAGGGACTCGGGGACCTTGAGGTCCTCGGTGGAGCGGCTGCGGCCCCGGGGGTCCACGAGCCGGCCGACGGTGCCTGCGGCGACGTACCCGGCGGTGCCGAAGTGCCCGATCGCGATCGAGTTGTCCCCGGTGATCCGGCGGGTCCAGGGCTGGGCGAGCGCCGGCAGGGCGACCATCAGGATGCCCAGCAGCACCGCGCCGAGCACCACCACGACCACGGTGGGCATCCCGGCCGAGGCCATCACGATCGTGATCAGGGTGGCCATGAACAGCAGGTGGTGGCCGGTGAGGAAGACGTAGCGCAGCGGCGTGAAGCGGGCCAGCAGGATCGCGACCACGAAGCCGAGGATCATCAGCCACGCGACCTGGGCGCCGAACTCCTCCTGCGCGATGCCGGCGATCGCCTCGTTGGTGGGGACGACGCCCTGCGCGCCGAGTGCGCCCTGGATCATCACCCCCAGCGGGGTGAGGGAGGCGGTGACGAGGGTGGCGCCGGCGCCGATGAGCAGGAACCCGAGCACGGCCTTCAGCGCACCGCCGGCGACCTGGCCGGCGGACTTGCGCAGGGCGATCAGACCGATCGCGGTGATGATGCCGATGAGATAGGCGGGGACGGAGAGCACCTCGTTGACGAGGAACTCGGCGATCGTGACGAGCACGTTCATGGTGATTCTCCGGGGAGTGGGGGAGGTGGATCAGGGGCGGCACGGCGGCGGTGCGGGCCGCCGGCCGAGGGGCGGACGGCTGGCGGGGAGCGGGCGGCCGGCCGAGGGGCCGACGGCTGGCGGGGAGCGGGCGGTCGGCGGGGAGCGGGCGGCCCACAGGGGCCGACGGCGCCTATCGGTCGGCGCGGATCAGACGGCGTAGATGCGGCGCAGGGCCGCATCGATCTCCGCCTGCGAGGTGAAGTTCTCGATCACCTCGACGCGCACCCCGACCTCGCCGAGGGTGTCCGCGATCGCGCCGGAGGTGAGGATCGCATCGGAGTCCTTCGCCCGGCCCTTCGCGGAGATCGTGTCGGTGGCCTGCACGTCCAGGTGCGAGGACCAGCCCCAGCGGTCCAGGACCTGCTCGGCCGTGTTCTTCAGGAACAGACTCGTGCCGAGCCCGTTCCCGCACACGGTGAGCAGGAGCTTCTTCGAGGGCACGGCGTCGGAGTCGACGGGCGCGGCGGTGCTCGCGGCGGAGGACCCGCCCGACGGGGCTGCGGCTCCGGCGGAGCCGGCCGGTGCGGCACCGGCATCGGACGGGGACTCGGCGCCGCCCGACGGGGCGGCGCCCGCGCCGTCGGCCGCGGAGCCGGTGCTCGAGGGGGTCCCGGCCGGCGCACCCGCGCCGTCCGATCCCTCATCGGCGCCGAGCGCGGCGAGGACCTGCCGTGGAGTGGATGCCTCGTCGAGCGCGGAGCGGTGCGCCGGGTCGGCGAGCACCCCGGCGAGGGCCGCGAGCGCCGCCTGGTGGGCGGAGGAATCCGCGGCGGCCAGCGCCATCACCAGTGTGACCGGGTCGTTGGCCGCGTTCCCGAAGGGGATCGGCTCGGCCAGGCGCACGAAGGACAGCGCCGTGCGCAGCACGGACTCGTCGGGACGGGCGTGCGCGAGGGCGAATCCCGGGGCGATGACGATGTAGGGGCCGTGCTCCTCGACGGTGCCGATCATCGCGTCGGTGTAGGCCTCGGTGGTGGAGCCGACGGAGACCAGCAGGTCCCCGGAACGTCGGATCGCCTCGCGCCAGTGCGTGACAGGGGCGTCGAGGAGGATCGCGTCGGGCGCGACGAGGTCGCTGAGCTGTGACATGGGGGCTTCTTCCCGCGGGGGCTCGGAATGGGATTCGAGGCTACGTCCTCGCCTGCGGCATCGACGGCATCGGGGTCGCCGAGGTCACCGAGGTCACCTGCAGGGGCCCGAGCCCGTCGACCCGGCCGGTGCGTACCGGGCGGCGAGGGTGCGGACGGCCTCGCCGACCACCTCGGTGACGCGCTCGGCGCTCACCTCCCAGCCCGGCACCAGCAGCTTCGGCCAGAAGACGTAGTTGGAGATCATGCCCAGGAACTGCGTGGCGGCGAGGTCCACGTCCTCGATGCGCACCGTGCCTGCCTCGTGCTCGGCGAGCAGGTAGCTGCGCACGGACTCGAAGTAGGGCATCTTCCCCTGCGAGAACTGTGCATCGGCCAGCTCGGGGAACCGCGGCAGCTCGGCGATCACGATCCGGAACAGGTCGGCCATCTGGGGGCGGCCCAGCAGGTCGGCGTAGCGGCGACCGATGAGGCGAAGGCCGTCGGTGACGTCGCCGGTCGGCGGGGGGTCCTCCACCTCGGCGGCGGACCAGGACGCCGTCACTATCGCGTCGAACAGCGCTGCCTTGCTGGGGAACTGCTTGAACAGGGTGGCGCGGGAGACCCCCGAGCTCTCGGCGATCTGCGCCAGCGAGGTCCGGTCGTAGCCCTGCTCGAGGAACAGGGCGGTCGCGGCCGCGACGATCAGCGCGCGCTTCTCCTGGGCGATGCGCTGGTGATAGGTGGGTGGGGCATCGGTCATGAGCCGAGCATACGAGGTGAGTGGCTTGACTCGCCATCGGAGCCGCTCTAGCATCCGATTATGGCGAGTCGGCCGACTCACCATCGGCCGTCGCTCCCGCGGAGCCGACGGTCGACCACCCCGTGCCGAAGGAGCACCAGATGTCCCGCTTCCACCACCAGACAGTGTTCGTGACCGGCGGCGCCGGCGGCCAAGGCGCCAGCCACGTGCGTGCCTTCCATGCCGAGGGGGCGAACGTGGTGATCGGCGGCATCGACGCCGAACGCGGTTCCGCCCTCGCCGAGGAGCTCGGTCCCCGCGCTCGCTTCGTCCGGCTCGACGTGACCGACGAGAGCTCGTGGTCCGCTGCGGTACACGCCGCTGAGACCGCATTCGGCACCCTGGACGTGCTGGTCAACAACGCGGGGGTGCAGAACCCCCCTGCCACGATCGAGGACACCGAGCAGGCCACGTGGGCTCGCATCCTCGACGTCAATCTCACGGGCAGCTTCCTCGGCATCCGGGCCGCGGTCCCCGCGCTGCGCCGCGCCGGCGGGGGAGCGATCGTCAACATCGGTTCCGTCATGGCCATGGGAGGCACTGCGCAGTACGCGCCGTACGTCGCGAGCAAGTGGGCCGTGCGAGGCCTCACCCGGACGGCGGCCCTCGAGCTCGGCCGCGACGGCATCCGGGTGAACACCATTCATCCCGGTGTGATCGCGACTCCCTTCATCCATGAGCCCGCCGCCGGAGCGACCTCGGCGATCGCGGACTTCTACTCGCCCGCGCCGTTCGCCGTCCCTCGGCTCGGGGAACCGGCCGACGTCAGCGGCCTGCTCCTGTTTCTCGCGTCCTCCGCCGCGTCGTTCATCACGGGCTCGGAGTACGTCATCGACGGCGGCCTCCTTCTCGGCCCTGCGCTCCCGGCCGAGGCCGCATGAGCGCACCGGGGTGCCTATCCTCGTCCCCATGGCTTCCTCGCAGACCCCGCGCCCCGTTCCGCGCAGCTCGTCGGCGCATGATCCCGATGCGCAGCCCGCCGACGCCCGATCGAGCGACGCCCGGCCGGGTGACGCCGGGCGCTCCGGCGCCCGTCCGGCCGGCGCCCGTCCCGCCGGCGCCGACTCCTCCGGCGCGCGGCCCACCGAGGCCTCCGCCGCCTATCTCGAGCAGCTCGACGAGGAGCGCGAGACGGCGATGCGCGCCTCCACCCATCCCGGTTCGGCCTTCGACGGCGCCCCGGCCGCGCTCCATGACAGCCTCGAGCAGCACGTCGCCGCCGATGCCGCCTCGATGGTCGATCTGATGCTCGACCTCGCAGAGCATCCCGAGGTGGCGTTCGAGGAGCACCGCTCGGCCCGGGCGATCGCCGAGCTCCTCGCCGCCCGCGGCATCGACGCCCGGGTGGGCGTGCACGGACTGGATACCGCGATCCGGGCCGAGATCGTCGGCGCCGGCGGTGACGCGCCCGACGCCGCGACCTACGCGATCCTCTCGGAGTACGACGCCCTTCCCGGCGTCGGCCACGGCTGCGGCCACAACGTCATCGCCGTGATGGGCCTGGGAGCCTTCCTCGCCCTCGCCGAGCTCGCGGCCGCCGACCCGTCGGCCGTGCCGGGTCGGGTGGTGTTCCTCGGCACCCCGGCCGAGGAGGGTCACACCGGCAAGGAGTACCTGGCCCGCGAGGGCGCGTTCGAAGGGCTCGATGCCGCGGTGATGGCCCACCCCTACGGCTATGACCTGGCCGATCAGACGTGGCTGGGCCGTCGGACCCTCACCGTCGAGTTCCATGGCCGCACCGCCCACGCCTCCGCCCAGCCCTACATGGGCCGCAACGCCCTGGACGCGGCGAGCCTCATGTACCAGGGCATCGGGCTGATGCGGCAGCAGACCCCGCCGACGGACCGCCTCCACGCCGTGATCCGTGAGGGCGGAGAGCGTGCCAGCGTCATCCCCGACCTCGCCCGGCTGGATCTCTACGTCCGCTCGCAGCGGCCCGAGACCCTCCGTGACCTCTCCCGCCGGGTCGAGGACGTGGCCCGCGGGGCGGCGCTGATGGCCGGAGTGGGCGTCACCATCGGCTGGGACGAGCACCCGCCCTCGCTGCCGGTGCGCACCAACGAGGCGCTGACCGGCCGCTGGGTCGAGGCGCAGCGGCGACGGGGCCGGGACCCGCTGCCGCACGGCGTCGTCTCGCCGTCGCTGGCCGCCTCCACCGACTTCGGCAACGTCAGCTACCGCGTGCCCGGCATCCATCCGGTGATCCGGATCGCCCCGCCGGAGGTCGCCCTGCACACCCGTGAGTTCGCGGCCTGGGCGGTCTCGCAGGAGGCGAAGGCCGCCGCGGCCGACGGGGCCTACGGCCTCGCGGCCACGGTGCTCGATGCCCTGCACGATCCGGCGCTCGCCGCCTCCGTCGCCGAGGAGTTCGCGCAGGCCGGCGGCGCGATCGACGTGCCCTCCTTCTTCGACTGATCCGCCCGGGGCCGTCCCCCGGGTTCAGCGCCTGCGACCCCGGCGCCTGCGACCCCGGCACTCCTGCCCTCGGCACTCCTGCCCTCGGCCCTTCGGCCCCTCGGCCCTTCGGCCCCTCGGCCCTTCGGCCCCTCGGTCCGTCGGCCGACGAACATCCCGTCTCCCCGCACCCCACTGGAGTCCCCATGAGCGCGACACCCGCCCCTCCGGCGAAGTCCGGACTGACCGACAAGCTCCTCAACGGCGTCGAGCGGGCGGGCAACAAGCTGCCCGAGCCCTTCATGCTGTTCATCGTCCTGTTCCTGATCACCGGCGTGGTCTCGACCGCGATGGAGATGGCCGGCGTGGTCGTCTCCGTGCCGGGGGCCGAGGAGGCCACCGCGATCAGGGGCCTGTTCACCGGTGAGGGCCTGGCCTGGCTGACCACGAACCTCGGCGTGAACTACATCGGCTTCCCGCCTCTGGTCACCGTGATGCCGATCCTCCTCGCGATCGGCATCGCCCAGCACTCGGGGCTGCTCGCGGCCGGGATCCGCAAGCTCTTCGGCTCCTCGCCCGCGTGGATGCTCCCGTACGTGGTCGGCTTCGTGGGCGTGATCTCCTCGATCATGGCCGACTCCGCCTTCGTGGTGGTGCCGCCGCTGGCCGCGCTGGTGTTCAAGGCCGCCGGCCGACACCCGGTCGCGGGCCTGCTGGGAGGTTTCGCCGCGGCCGGCGCCGGCTACTCCACGAACATCTTCCCCACCTCGCTGGACGCCCTGTTCGCAGGCATCACCACGTCGGTGATGGACGCGCTGCCGGGCTACGACTTCACCTCCGTGAACCCGGTGTCGAACTGGTGGTTCAACATCGCCTCCTCGATCGTGCTGGGCTTCGTGGCCGGTTTCATCATCGACCGGCTGATCGAGCCGCGGCTGCGCCGTCAGGGCGTCCCGGTGGACGAGGTCGCCGTCGAGGGCGCCGAGGACTCCGCCGAGAGCGCCGAGCACATGCGTGCCGCGCTCACCCCGGAGGAGAACCGCGGCCTGCTGTTCGCGGTGCTCGCCGCCGTGGTGCTCACCGCGCTGCTGCTGGTCGCCGTGCTGCTGCCGGACTCGCCCTGGCGCAACGAGGAGGGCGGCTTCCTGCCGGAGTCCCCGCTGCTGGACTCGATCGTGTTCATCGTGGTCGCGTACTTCATGGTGGTCGGAGTCGTGTACGGCGCGGTTGTCGGCACCCTGCGCAGCACCCGTGATGCGGTCGCGATGATGTCCGCCGCGCTCAAGGAGATGCTGCCGTTCATCGTGCTGGCCTTCATCCTGGGCAACTTCATCTCGCTGTTCAACTGGTCCGGGATCGGCACCTGGATCGCCGTCACCGGTGCCGCCGCCCTCGAGGGCGCGGGCCTGACCGGCTTCGGCGCGATCATCGGCTTCATCCTGCTGGCGAGCGTGCTGAACCTCTTCATCATCTCCGGCTCCGGCATGTGGGCGATCATGGGCGCCGTGTTCGTGCCGATGTTCGCGCTGATCGGCTACGAGCCCGCCTTCACCCAGGCCGCCTTCCGTGTGGGCGACTCCGCCACCCAGGTCATCACCCCGATGAACCCCTACATGATCGTGCTGCTGGGCATGCTGCGGAAGTACGAGCCCGCGGCGGGGCTCGGCACGCTCATGGCACGGATGCTGCCCTTCGTGATCCCGTTCTGGATCGTGTGGACGCTGATCCTGTCGATCTTCTTCTTCTTCGACCTGCCGATCGGACCCGGCAACGGCATCTTCATGGGCTGAGGGGCCCGCCCCCGGCTGCTGCGTCTGCGTCCCCGCGCCAGTGCCCGGCTGCCGCGCCAGTGCACGGCTGCCGCGGCTCTCGATCGGGTGCAGTTCTGAGCCATTTCAACGCCAGAAGTGGCTCAGAATTGCACCCGATCGAGGCGCGCGCCGGGTTGAGCGGCGCGGCGCGGGGCGGGAGGATAGCGAGCATGAGCGACTTCGCATCCCGCCTCCGCACCCTGCCCTCCTTTCCCGAGGACATGCCGGCTCTCGACCCCGGCACCGTCCCCGGGGACCCGGCGGCGCTCCTCCTGACCTGGCTCGAGGATGCGATCGCGGCCGGTGCCCGACAGCCGCACGCCATGACCTTCCAGACCCTCGACGAGGACGGCGCCCCCGTCGGCCGCACCCTCATCCTCAAGGACCTCGACGAGCGCGGACTGCACGTCTCCACGCACCGCAGCTCCCGCAAGGGCGAGCAGCTCGCCGAGGACTCCCGTGCCGCGATGACCTTCTTCTGGCGTGAGAGCGGGCGTCAGGTGCAGGTGGGCGGAGAGGTCGTCGCGCTGGACGAGGAGACCTCGCAGGCGGACTGGCGCGCCCGACCCAGCTACGACGGGTCCCCGAACCCGGACTGGCAGGTCTACGCGCTGCAGCCGTCCTGGTACGAGTTCACCCAGTCCCGGCACGACCGCAAGCATGTGCGCGTCGGCTACCGTCGCGAGGACCGCGGCTGGAGCCACGACCGCGTCACCACGCCGGCGGGTTGAGCGGCCCACGGGCGGGACCGACGGCGGGTTGAGCGGCCGACGGTCCCGCCCGTCGGCCCGAGTCGGAGCGCAAGGCACGGGATGGCGCGACCCGCGGCAGGCCGCGCCTGACGAACCGACCGGCGAGCGCGCGCAGCTCATGGGCGTCGCCGCGACGGCGCGGAGCTCACCGCTCCCGCACGAAGCGTCGATGGGGGCGCCCGTAGGCCTCGACCACCCCGTCGTCCTCGAAGCCGAGGCGCGCGAGCACGCGGGCCGAGGCCGGGTTCGCGACATCGGCGAGGGCGACGAGGCGCCGCAGGTCCAGCGGACCGTCGGCCGCCTCGAGGCACAGGCGACCCGCCTCGGTCGCGAATCCGTGCCCCCAGCGGTGTCGGGCCAGGGTGTACCCGAGCTCGACGCCGTGCTCGGTGACCTCCAGGCCCGCATCGCCGATCAGGGCACCCGTGCCGCGCTCGATCACGGCCCAGAAGGCGAAGCCGTGCGTGCTCTGATGGTCCGCGTAGTCGGCGAGCATCCGCGCGCTCTGCTCGGGTGAGGCCGGCCCGCCCTCCCCGACGTGCCGCATCACCTCGGGGTCGCCGTAGACATGGTGCGCGGCGGCGACATCCGCCCCCGTGAAAGGGCGCAGGTCGAGGCGAGGGCCGCGCAGCGGGAACTCGAGGGGCATGCGACCAGTATGGCCAGCGGCGGGCGGCGGGCGGCGGGCGGCGGGCGGCGGGCGGCGAGTGGCGCGTGGCCAGCGGCGGGTGGCCCGTGGCGGGCGGCGAGCGGCGGGGGCAGGAGGGGGCCGCCCGGACCCCGGACGGTCAGCTGACGAGCGTGGCGTAGCCCTGCTGGGCGTGGCGCAGACGGTCGGGGGAGTACGCGGTGATGCCGATCGACTGGGCGCGGCCGGGGTCGGAGACCAGCAGGTTCCCGTCGGCGTCCTCGCCCTGGGCGACGACGAAGTGGCCGTAGTCCGCCTCCTCGCCGAGCAGCCTGCCGTGGTGGACGTGCAGGATCACGACCGAGCCCCGCGCGGCCGCCTCCAGCCCTTCCTCGTACCGGGTGCGGGTGGCCTGGGCGCCCGCGTCCCGGAGCCCGTTCTCCAGGTCGCCGAGGTACGCCCCCGTGTAGTCGACGGTCTTCGTCGCCGGCTCTCCCCACGGGGACAGGCCGCAGCGCGCCCGCATCTCGATGACAGCGCGGGCGTTGCCGCCCACCGCCGTGCCCTGCTCGCCCGAGACGTAGTGCCGAACCTCCCGGCCCGCGGCGACCATGGCGATGACGGTCGAGGTGGGGCCGCAGTTCTCCGCGTCCCACGGCCCGGTGCCCATCTGGTCGACGACCACGAGGTCGCCGGAGGCATGGGCCCGCGAGGTCGAGATCAGGCCGGCCGCGGTGAGGCCGAGGAGGCCGAGGCCGCGGAGCGCGGTGCGTCGGCCGACGGTGCTGTGCAGTGGGCTGGTCAACCCGGATACCTCCGAGGCGTCGTGGGGGGGGCGTGGCCCGGGGTGCCTCGACGGCCGGCGGTCGATCGCGCACCGGCTCCGCGAGGCGCGACCGGTGCGCCGGATGAGGGGCCACGCTGTGACAGAGCGGCCCGGTGCGGCAAGTCGTGCGTGATCCTCCGCTCGTGCGGCACAGCCCACATGGGCTGCGACAGCGGCCGACGGCCGGGCTCCGCCGCTGGTCAGCCGACCATCGTCCGCCCCTGGGGCAGGACGGGCCGCGGACGCGGCGCGGGCGCGCCCGGCGTGATCCGGGTGACCCGCGGCGGAGCGCGACATCACGCCCGTCGGCCGCGGTCGACCCGTGGCCGACGGGCGCGCGCGGGCTACCCTTGCCGGGATGTCACGCGCCGCTGTCCTGCCTCCCGTGCTGCTCGGCCTCGTGGTCCTGCTGCTCGCCCAGATGGTGGGTCTCGCACTCTCGGAGCTGCTGGGCCTGCCGATCCCGGGCGTCGTGCTGGGGCTGCTGCTGATCGTGCTGCTCGGCGTGCTGCCGCGGACGCGGCCCGTCGTGCGCGCCGCCGAGCCCGCGGCGACGCCGCTGCTCCAGCATCTCCAGCTGCTGTTCATCCCGCCCGGGGTGGGAATCGTGCTCGAGCTGCACACCCTCGCCGAGAACGCGCTCCCGCTCGCGCTCGCCGTCGGCGGCTCGTTCGTCCTCGCGCTGGTGGTCTCCGGGCTGCTGCTCCAGGCGCTGCTGCGCCGGCAGGACCGCCGACGGGGCGAGGCGGGCGGGCCCGACGGGACGCCGCCGCCCGACGGGTCGCGCGGGCACGAGGGGAGGACGCGACCCGATGACGCCGGCCCGTCGGCCGCTCCGGGAGGTGCTCCCGCATGAGTGCGCTGTACGAGCTGCCCGTCTTCGGTCTCGCGCTGACCCTGACCGTCTATCTCGCGTCCTTCGGGCTGTACCACCGGCTGGGGCGGCCCGGTCTGCTCTCCCCGGTGCTGGTGAGCGTGGTCGTGATCGCGACGGTGCTGCAGCTGACCGGCATGCCCTACGACCTCTACCTCGAGCAGGTCGCCCTGCTCACGATCCTGCTGGGGCCCGCGACCGTCGCCCTCGCCCTGCCGCTGCTGCGCCACGGCCGGGCGCTGCTCGCCTCGGCGCCCGCCGTGATCGCGGCGCTGCTGGCCGGCGGGGTGGTCAGCATCGGAGCGACCGTCGGCGCGATGACCGCCTTCGGGGCCGACGACGCGACGCTGCGCGCCGCTCTGCCGCGCTCGGTCACCTCGCCCGTCGGCCTCACGATCGCCGAGAGCCTCCAGGCGTCGGTGCCGCTCGCGGTGGTGCTCACCCTCGTCTCCGGCACGCTCGGGGCCGTGGTGGGCCCGGCGCTGCTGAGCCTGGTGCGGGTCCGCGACGAGCGGGCGCGCGGCTTCGCGATCGGCCTGACCTCCCACGGGATCGGCACCTCGCGCGTTCTGGGGGACTCCGCGGTCTCCGGCGGCTGGTCGAGCGCCGCGATGGTGCTGAACGCGCTCGCGATGACCGTGACCCTGCCGGTGGTCGCGCACCTCGTGGCCGGCTGAGCCTCGCCGTCGTCACGTGGGAGCGCGGCTGCGGACGCGTCGGCTCCGCGCGCGCAGCGGTCGACAGCGGCCGACGACCTCGGGGAGGACGAGGGTGGAGTGCCCGGTCTACGCTGAGGGCGCCCCTCCTCGACCGGGCGGGGGCGACCGGAGGCGAGGCATCCATGACGGCGACACCCGACCATGACGCGTACATCGCGGCGGCGTCCGAGACGTTCCGACCCCTGCTGCACGGCCTGCGCGCGGCCCTGGCCCGCGCGCTGCCCGAGGCGGACGAGGTGATCGCCTACGACATGCCGGGATTCCGGATCGACGGCACGACCGTCGCCGGCTATGCGGCGTTCGCCAGGAAGTGCGGGCTGTACGTCCAGCCCGCCGCGATCGCGGAGCACGCGGAGGAGATCGCCGCCGCAGGCCTGACGTCGACGAAGACCGGCGTCACCTTCACCGCGAAGAACCCGATCCCGGACGAACTCGTCGAGAAGCTGGCCTCTGCCTCGAAGCGGGCCCTCGCGGGCTGAGGTCTCTGCTCCTGCTCGCTGCGTCGGGAGCAGGCGCGGGCGTCCAACCGGGACGGCCGAGGCCCGAGCTCGCCGGACACGCTCAGAGCATCGCGTCGTATCCCGCGCGGAAGTCCGGCACCTCGAGCTCGCCGAGCAGATCGCGCAGCGCCGTCGCGTCCAGCACCGTGCCCGCTCCCGGGTCCGGCAACGCGCGTGGAGGGACGGGGACCTCGAGACGTCGCGCGAGATGCGTGACGACCTCGCCGAGCAGGGCGGGTGCGCCGTCCGTCGCATGGAGCAGCGCCGGCGGCGCGGGCGCGGAGAGCAGCGCGAGGATCGCGCGCGCGAGATCGATCTCGTGGATCCGGTTCGTCCGACGCTCGTGCTGGACGGGCCGCCCCTCGAGGACGGTCCTGATCAGGCGGTCCCTGCCGGTGCCGTAGATCCCCGCCGGTCGCAGGACGACCGCGTCGAACAGGTCGCGCGCCGTCTCCTCGCCGTCGACCAGCACCCGGGCGCGGTCGGAGCGGGGCCGCGCGGGGTCAGCCTCGGTGAGCGGGCGCGAGGCGTCGTACCCCTCGAGGACCCGGGTGGAGGAGACGAACACCGTGCGGCGTGGGACCTCGGGCAGCGCGGCCGCAAGATGCGCGAGCGGTTCGCGATAGCTCGGGGCGGCTGACGGGGTGAGCGTGATGACCATGGCATCGACCCTCGGCAGCGGGGCGGGGAGCGCGGCGGTGAGGTCCGCCGCGATGGGCACGAATCCTGGTGGCAGCGAGGACGGGTCGCGGCGCAGTCCGAGCACCTCGCCGGGCGCCGCTCCGCCGTCGCCTGCGAGCAGCAGCTCGCCCACACGCACGCCCAGACGTCCGCAGCCCACCAGCAGGGTCCTCGAGATCATGGCCGTCCTTCCGCGAGGGGAGCCTCCAGTATCGCCGGAGGCCCGCCTCCTCCGATCCTGATCTGCGCCATCGCGCCGTGCTCGACAGGGCCGGTGCCGCCCGTCGGGCCGCTCTCAGGGCTCGACGAGGGTGCGCAGGTGCGCCGACGGCGTCGTGAAGGCCTCCGGCACCGCCTCCAGCGCGATCGGGCTCCCCAGCAGCTCCTGCCAGGGGAGGGAGCGGCCGGCCGTCGTGGCGAGCAGCGCGATCGCCCGGGAGAGGTGCGGCGGCTCGTAGTTGTGCACGCCGGTGACGGTGCGCCGGCCGCGCACCAGCTGCTCGGGGTCCAGCAGAACTCCCGATCCGGGGAACACGCTGCCGGCCAGCACGGCCGTGCCGCCCACGTCCAGCGCCTCGATCGCCGCGGCCACCCCACCGGACGCTCCGGAGAACTCGAGTGCGAGGTCCGCGGTGCCGCGCAGGCCCGAGACGTCGGCCGACGGCGCGGAGACGCCGCTCGCGCCGGCCTCGCGGGCGAGCGCGCGGCGCGCGGCCGACGGGTCGATCGCGTGGATCTCGGCCGCGCCCTCGGCGCGGGCCGCGGCGATCGCCAGCAGTCCGAGCATCCCGACCCCGCTGACCAGCACCCGGAGCCCGCGCAGCGGGGCGGGGGCCGCCGCGAGGCTCGCCATCACCGTGGCTCCCGCGCAGGCTGCGATCGCGGCGGGGCCGTCGGCCACCTCGGCGGGGACGTGCACCACGGGGTGACCCGCGGGCAGCACCACGTGACTCGCGTACGACCCGGAGAGCGGCCAGGTGCTGTCCAGCCCCTCGTGGCCCGCCTTGCGCAGTCGGCGGCACTTGGCGCCGTGGCCGGCGATGCAGCGGTCGCAGTCCCGGCAGGCCGAGACCACCGACCACACGACGCGGTCCCCGGGGAGCACCAGGGCGCCGTCGAGGTCGCGGGGGGCGGAGAGGCCGGGCGTCGTGGGGCCGACGGCGACCACCTCGCCCACGCCCTCGTGCCCGAGCACTCCGGGGCAGGGCGCGTCACGTCGGCCCTCGACCGTGTGACGGTCCGAGCCGCAGATCGCGGCGGTCCGCACCCGGACCAGGAGCTCCCCGGGCGTCAGCTCGGGGAGGGGGAAACAGCGCTGCTCGAACCGCGGACCCCCGGTCCACACCAGCGCGCGCACCTCGGTCATCGAGTGCGGAGCTGCTCGACGCGGTGGCTCCCGCCGTCGACCCCCGGCAGATCCGTCAGCTCGGCGACGGAGCCCGCGACCACGTCGGAACCGGCGCGCTCGAGGTCGGCGCGATCCAGCTTCCCGGTCAGCACGCCGATCGCGAGCACGCCGGCGCGCCGGGCGGACTCGACATCGACCTCGGTGTCCCCGGCGGAGACGACCTCGGCCGGGTCGGTGACCGCGGTGAGCTCCATGACCCGCTGGATCATGAACGGGGCGGGGCGACCCTCGGGCACCTCGTCGCCCGTGACGACGGCGTCGACGACGCTCGTGGCCGGGTCCGCGCCGACGCCCCAGCCCATCCGCTCGAGGATCAGAGCGGCGATGTCACGGGAGAACCCCGTGGTCAGGCCCACCTTCACCCCGCCGGCGCGAAGCGCGGAGAGTGCTTCGGGCACTCCCGGCAGCGGCACGGGAGGGTTCGCGGTGTAGGAGCGGGTGAGCTCTTCCAGGAACCAGGCGAAAGCTCGGTCGACGAGCTGCTCGTCGGCCTCGACCCCGCCCAGGCGGAGCAGGTGCGTGATCGCGGAGCGCTTCTCGGTGCCCATCCACTGCTGGAAGGTGGCGTCGTCGAAGCGGGCGCCCTCGCGCTCGACGGACTCGCGCAGCACGCGGTACACCTCGTGGCGGTCGTCGACGGTGGTGCCGGCCATGTCGAGCACGGCGAGGCGATAGGTGGTGGTCATCAGGAGTCCTTTCGGAGAGGGGAGGAGAGGTCAGCGCACTGCGCGGCGCAGCCAGATCGACAGCGCCTCGACGGCGAGCACCACGGCGACCATGAGCAGCACGATCGCGGTGACGACCTGGAAGTCGTTGATGCGGGTGGCGTTCAGCAGCAGGAAGCCGACGCCGCCCGCACCGACCACGCCGAGCAGCGTCGCGGAGCGGATGTTGGTGTCCAGCAGGTACAGGGTGTGGGCGACGAACGCGGGGGCGGCCTGGCGCACGGTCGCCGCGAAGAAGATCTGCGGCCCGTCCGCGCCGGTGGTGCGCACCGCCTCCTGGACCCTCGGGTCGGTCTCCTCGAGGGAGTCGGCGACCAGCTTCGAGAGCAGGCCGACGGCGCCGACGGCGAGGGCGAGGGTTCCTGCGACCGCGCCGAGGCCCGAGATGACCACGAACACGATCGCGAGGATCAGCTCGGGGATCCCGCGGATCACCACGATGAGCAGCCGGAACACCGAGTGCACCGTCCGGTTCGCGACCACGTTGCGGGCGGCGAGCACCCCGATCGGCAGGGCCAGCACGGCGCCCAGCACCGTCGCGGCCAGGGCGATCTGGATCGTGATCAGCAGCTCGGCCAGCACGGTGCTCCCGGCCCCGCCGAGGCTCGGCGGGAGGAACAGGGCGGCGGTCGCGGGGATCGCGACGATGCCGTTCAGGAGATCGCCCGCCTCGATGTCGACCTCGGCGAAGGAGGCCAGCACGATCACGGCCACGGCCAGACCCGCCAGGAGCCGGCGCACCCGCTCCACGGACCAGGGCGCGGAGATCTGCGCGGGCGTCGGTCGCTGCTCGGCCCGGCCGCCGCGGTCCAGGAGCCGGTCGGCCCAGCTGCGCCGGGAGGGGGCGGGGCCGGTGCGGGGCAGGATCGCGGCGCGCACTGTTCCGGAGACCAGCTCCACCACGATGCACAGCGCGAGCACCACGAGGGCGAGCGCCATGCCGCGCTGGTAGTCCAGGGAACGCAGCGCATCGGCGATCTCGAGGCCGATCCCGCCCACGCCCACGTAGCCCAGCAGCACCGAGGTGCGCAGGTTGATGTCGAAGCGGTGCAGCGCCGTGGCCACGATCTGCGGCATGAGCGCCTGCGGGATCGCGGTCCAGATCTGCTGGTCGCGGGTCCCGCCGACGGCTTCGACGGCCTGGCGCGGCGAGTCGTCGAGCTCCTCGATCGCATCCGCGCAGAGCTTGCCGACCATGCCGACGGAGTGGATGCCCATGGCGAGGATGCCGGCGATCGGGCCGAGCCCGAACAGGCGCAGGAACACGATCGCGAGCACCAGATCCGGGATCGCCCGGGCCAGCACGATGAGGGTGCGGGCCGCGCCGTGCGAGAACCGGCCGCGGGTGGTGGCGCGGGCGGCGGCGAGCGCCACCGGGATCGACAGCACGACCGACAGCGCGGTCGCGAGCACCACGATCGCGAGGGTCTCCAGGATCATCCCGGCGAGCTCGCCGGGCGGCGGGAGATCGAGCGGGAACATGCGGGCGGTGAAGTCGACCGCGTTCCCGAGGGAGCCGACGAGGGTGGGCAGGTCGATGCCGAGATCCCAGATCGACCACAGACCAGCGCCGAGCAGGACCAGCAGCACGATCCCGGCGCTCGCCGAGGTCCCGGAAGGGCGGCGCAGCGGGCGGGCCGGTCGCGGATCGGGCGGGGAGGGGCGCGCCGGGGCGCGGGCCGTCATGACGCCGCCAGCTCCTCGGTCTCCAGGTGGGTGAGCGCCTCCAGCTCGGCAGTGGTGGGGGCCGCGACGCTGTCGTAGATCCCGGCGGCGTCGGCCGTGCTGAGCCCGACGGTGCCGCGATCCAGGACGACCTTCCCGCTGCGCAGACCGATCACGCGGTCGGCGACGTCGAGCGCGAGCTCGACCTGGTGGAGGGCGGTGACGACGGTCAGCCCGTCCTCCTCGCGCAGGGTCTTCAGCAGATCGATGATCTGGGCGGAGGAGACCGGGTCGAGGGAGGCGACCGGCTCGTCGGCCAGCAGCACCTTCGGATGCTGCATGAGGGAGCGGGCGATGGCGACGCGCTGCTGCTGGCCCCCGGAGAGGGTGTCGGCCCGCTGGTGGGCCCGGTCGGCCAGGCCCACCCGGTCCAGGTGCGCGAGGGCCTCCTCGCGGATCCGCCGGGGGTACATGAGCAGGCTCAGGCGCGGCCCGCGCAGCGCGCCGAGCGCTCCGGTGCACACGTTCTCGAGCACCGACATCGGCCCGACCAGGCCGAAGCTCTGGAAGATCATGCCGATCTCGCGGCGCACGGCCCGCAGGTCGGCGCCGGAGAGGCCACCGAGATCGCGGCCGAGCACCTCGACGGTTCCGGAGGTGGGGGCGTGCAGGCCGTTGAGATGGCGCAGCAGGGTGGACTTGCCGGAGCCGGAAAGACCCAGCAGCACGGTGATCGACCCGGGGGCGAGGTCGAGGGTGACGTCGTCCAGGCCCTTGACGCCCTGGCCGAAGACCTTGGTGACGTGGCGGAGGCTGATGACGGGGCCGGTGGCGGGCGGGCCGGGGAGGCGCGCGGGGGAGGTCATGGCGGGTGCTCCTTCCGGGGCAGGGGTCAGGAGACGGAGGAGCATGCGTCGGCCTGCGTCGTGGTGCAGATGTCGCGGATCGGGTGGTAGTCCTCGTCGCTGACGGCGACGTAGCCCCACTCGATCTCCTCGGGCAGCACGCAGCCGTCCGCGGAGTCGCAGATGCCCGCGTCGACCAGGGCGGGCTTGTTGGCCTTCTGCTGGAGGGCGTCGCGGATGGCGCTGAGGGTCTCCGCGTCCAGGGTCGTGGTGTTCAGGGCGATGGGATCCTCGGGGATCGGCTCGGACTCCCACACCTCGGCGAGGGCGCCGTCCTCGACCTGCCCGCTCGCGGTGAGGGTGGTGAGCATGGCGTCGTGCGCGAAGGCGGCGTCGACCTCGCCGCTCGCGAGGGCGAGGAGCGAGGCGTCGTGGCCGCCGGCGAGGACTTGCTCGAGGTCGGCCTCGATGTCGATCCCGACGTCCATGAGGCCCTTCAGGGGGACGAGATAGCCGGAGGTCGAGGCCTTGTCCACGAAGGCGACCTTCGTGCCCCGGAGGTCCTCGAGGCTCGTGATGCCGCTGGCCGGGCGGGCATAGCACAGGGCCGTGTAGGCGGGCTGCGTGCCCTCCTCGTGCACGGGGGCGGCCACGGCCTCGATCGGCACGCCGCCGTCCTTCGCGATCACGTAGGAGAACGGGCCGTACGAGGCGATGTCGACCTTGCCGGCGCGCTGCCCCTCGATGACCGCGGCGTAGTCCGCGGCGTTCTGGAAGGTCACGGTCCTCCCGGTGGCCTGCTCGATGAGGGCGGTGATGTGGCCGAAGGTCTGCTCGAGGGACTGGGAGTTCTCGGCGGGGATCGCGGCGAAGACGATCTCGTCCCCGCCGCCGGAGGCGGAGGAGCAGGCGGTGAGGGCGCCGGCGCCGAGAACGCCGGCGGAGAGGCCGGCGAGGGCGCGGAATCCCTGGCGACGGGTGAAGGGGGCGGGTGCGGTGCGGGTCATGGCGAGGTCCTCGAGGTGTGGGGCGGTGCGCGGACGGGGGAGGGGTGCGGTCTCAGAGGGCGGCGGAGGCGGAGGCCGGGCTGCCGACGGGGGAGCCGGCCAGGAGGCGCTCGGCGATGCCGAAGCTGAGGGTCATGCCGACGCCGCTGGTGACGACGGCGACGGAGGTCGAGGGGTCGGGGCGCTCGAGCACGAGGGTGGTGCCGGGCGCGTCGCTGTAGCGGCCCAGCCAGCGCTGGAGCACGCGGGGGCGTTCGATGCCGAGCACGGCCGAGGCCTTGCCCAGGAGCAGCTCGGAGAGGTCCGCGTCGAGGAAGGGCTCGTAGTCGGCGTCGTAGGCGTGGGAGTCGCCCACCAGCAGGCCGCTCTCGATGCCGGTGACCATGAGGTTCGCGAGGCAGGCGGTGAGCTCCGGCTCCCGCTCGGCGAGCTCGGCGCGCAGCGCGTCCGCCCCGGGCATGGCGGTGAACCCGTCGTAGCGGGCCAGGGAGGTGCCGGTGAGCATCGCGAAGTGGGCGGGGAGGTGCGCGGGCCGCTCGACGAGGGCCATCGCGAGGGTGCACTGCACGATGCCGTGCGCCTCGGCGATCTCGGGGAGGATCCCCGCGATCCCGGTGCCGGGGGTGACCACGACCCGCTCGGCGCGGTAGCTGCCGCGGGTGGTCTCGACGAGGCCGTCGGCGGTGCGCAGGACCCGCTCGCCGAGGCGGAGGTCGAGGCCGTTCGCGGCGAGATGCTCGGCCAGGCGCGGGGCGGCGGTGCGAGGGTCGACGCGCATGTCGAGCGGGAGATGGGCGCCGCCGACCACGTCGGCCCCTGCGTGGCCGAGGGCGGTGCGGACCTGCGCGGCGGTCAGCATCCGCACCTGCTCGGCGCCCCGGTGGTCGGCGAGCTCCTCGAGCACGCGCAGCTCGGCGGGGGTCGCGGCGGGGACGAGGGTGCCGGTCTCGGCAGCCCACACGCCCGCGTCCGAGGCGGCGCGGAGCCAGCCGGCCCGCGAGGCCATGGCGAGGTCCTGGAGGTCGTCGGCCTGGCCGGTGAAGCAGGCGTGGCCGAAGTTCTGGATGCTGGAGCCGACGGGGCGGGTGCTCTCCTCGAGGAGGGTCACGCGCAGGCCCTGGGAGAGGGCGCGGTGCGCGGTGGCGAGGCCGAGGATGCCGCCGCCGATGATGATGAGGTCTGCTCCGGTGGTCATGGCACGAGCATGGACTGCTGGAAGACCATCCGTCGAGAGATGTATATACAAGTACGAGACTGGTTGTCCAAGATTCGGCATCGGTTCACCCGCCCGTCACCCGCGGTGGGTCAGCTCTGCCCGGTGGGTGTCCTGCGGCATATGATCCGGATGTCGAGGAGTCGCGGAGTCGTCGCCGGCCGGCGACGACCGCGACCGCCTCCTCCCGCCGGACGACACCCGAAGGACCGCGATGAGCAGCCCCGCCCGACCCGCGCAGACCTACCAGGCGATCCTCGCCCACCTGCGGCGCGAGATCTCCAGCGGCGTCCTCGAGCCCGGGCAGCCGATCCCCTCCGAGGCGGAGCTCGGCGCGCGCTTCGAGACCTCCCGCGGCCCGGTGCGCCAGGCGCTGGGAATCCTCCGCGACGAGGGGCTGATCTCCTCCGGCCGCGGTCGCCGCCCCGTGGTGCTCGAGACCGTGCCCGTGCAGCCGTTCGACGTCGCGCTCTCCTTCACCCAGTGGTGCCGCGAGGTGGGCATGGAGCCCGGTCAGCGCACCCAGTCGGTCGAGCGCGGCTGGGCGACCGCCGCCCAGGCCGACTCCCTCGAGATCGATCCCGAGGACCCGATCGTCGAGGTGCTCCGACTGCGGCTCGCCGACGGGGTCCCGATCATGCTCGAGCGCCTCTGCTATGCCTACGAGGTCGGGCGGCACGTGCTGAACTTCGATCCGGACTCCGGCTCGATCTACGAGCACCTCGCCGCCAGCGGGGTCGACATGCACCACGCGACCCGTCTGCTGGACGCCGTCGGCGCCGACGAGACCGACGCCCGCCTGCTCGAGGTCCCCGAGGGGTCGCCGCTGATGCGGCTGCGCCGACGGGCCTTCACGATCGACGGCACCCCGATCGAGTGGTCCGACGACCGCTACCTGCCCGGCCACGCCAGCTTCGCCTCGAGCACGGTGCGCGGCGGCGGCAACGGGCTGGCGATGCTCAAGGGTCTCTGACCGGGTCGGAGCGGCGCCGGCCGGGGTGCGGGCCGGCTCCGACCGGGTCGGGTCCGGCCTCGACCGGCTCGGGTCCGGCCTCGACCGGGCGAGTCCGGTCCCGGCGGTCTCGGGCTCGGTCTGTCCTCCGGGCGTGCCGGAGATCTCGGCGGTGCTGGCCGAAAGTCGGGTGCGCCGGGGCCCGAGCCCGGGGCAGGATGGGTCGCCGGTCGTCCGTGTCGTCTGCTTGGCGGCGCCCGCACCGCCCCGCACCGGCGGCGCCCCGCCTCCGCCGCGCTCTTCGCGGACACGATCTGTCCGCCCACAGACCTACGCTCCGACGAGACCCCGGCCGCTCACCCCGTCGGCCGGGCCGCACCATCCTGCTCCGGGAGATCCCCCATGCTCTGGACCCTGATCCGGCGACATCTGCGGCCCTACCTGCCGCATGTGGCCGCCGTGGCCGTCCTCCAGCTCGCGACCGTGCTCGCGACCCTCTACCTGCCCAGCCTCAACGCCGACATCATCGACAACGGCGTCGCCACGGGCGACACCGACTACATCTGGCGCATCGGCGGCCTCATGCTGGTGGTCGCGATCGTGCAGGTGATCACCGCGATCTCCTCCGTCTGGTTCGGGGCGCGCGTCGCGATGGGCATGGGGCGCGACATCCGCCGCTCCGTCTACTCCCGCGTGGACCGCTTCTCCGCCGAGGAGATGGGCCGCTACGGCGCCCCGACCCTCATCACCCGCGCGACCAACGACGTCCAGCAGGTGCAGATGCTCGTGCTGATGACCCTGAACTTCATGGTCATGGTGCCGATCATGTCGATCGGCGGGATCATCATGGCCATCCAGGAGGATCCCGGGCTGTCCTGGCTGGTGTGGGTGTCCGTGCCGGTGCTGATGGTGATCGTCGGCGTCCTCGTGACGCGGCTGATGCCGCTGTTCCAGCGGATGCAGGACAACATCGACGCGATCAACGGGGTCATGCGCGAGCAGATCATGGGGATCCGCGTGGTGCGCGCCTTCGTGCGCGAGGAGCACGAGACCGGCCGCTTCCGCGATGCGAACGCGACCCTCACCGACACCTCGGTGCGGATCGGCCGCCTGTTCGTGATCATGGGCCCCGCGATCACGATCGTGCTCCACCTCGCCACCGCCGCCGTGCTCTGGTTCGGCGGCCACCGCGTGGACGCGGGCCTGGTCGAGGTGGGGGCGCTGACCGCGTTCATGCAGTACCTGCTGCAGATCCTGATGGCGGTCATGATGGGCACCTTCATGTTCATGATGTTCCCGCGCGCGATCATCTCCGCCCGGCGCATCGGGGAGGTCCTCGAGACCGCCCCCACCCTCCACGAGCCCGCCGCGCCGACGCCGCTCCCCGCGGCCGACGGGGGTGCGACCGTCGAGTTCCGCGACGTCACCTTCGCCTACCCGGGCGCCGACTCCCCGGTGCTCGACGGCGTCTCCTTCACCGCCGAGGCCGGCCGCACCACCGCGATCATCGGCTCGACCGGCTCCGGGAAGACCACCCTGGTCAGCCTCATCCCGCGACTGCACGACGCGACCGGCGGCCAGGTGCTGCTGGACGGGGTGCCGGTCACCGACCTCGCCCGCGCGGACATCTCGGCGACCGTCGGCCTCGTGCCGCAGAAGCCGTACCTGTTCTCCGGCACCATCGCGCACAACCTCCGCTTCGGCGACCCCTCGGCCGACGAGCAGCAGCTGTGGGAGGCGCTCGAGGTCGCCCAGGGCGACGGCTTCGTGCGCGAGCGCAGCACCGGCGAGGGCGAGGACGTCGCCACGGGGCTCGAGTCGACCGTCTCCCAGGGAGGCACCAACGTCTCCGGCGGCCAGCGCCAGCGCCTGTGCATCGCCCGCACCCTCGTCGCCGCCCCGCGCGTGTTCGTCTTCGACGACTCGTTCTCGGCGCTGGACGTGACCACCGATGCGAAGGTGCGCGAGGGCCTGGCCCGGCGCACTCGCGGTGCGACCACGATCATCGTCGCCCAGCGCATCTCCACCATCACCTCCGCGGACCAGATCCTCGTGCTCGAGGAGGGCCAGATCGTCGGCCGCGGCACCCACGAGGAGCTCCTGCAGAGCTCCGAGGCCTACCGGGAGATCGTCGACTCCCAGATCACCGCGGAGGAGATGGCATGAGCGCGAAGAAGACCTCGACGAAGAAATCCTCCACGAAGGGGACCCCCGGGACCGCCGAGCTCACCGAGTCCGAGATCCTGGAGATGCAGGACTCGATGAGCAGCGAATGGGGCGAGGGCGCGCCGCGCAAGGCCAAGGCGTTCTGGCCCTCCGCGCTGCGGCTCATGGGCACCTTCGCCACCCACAAGGTCGGGCTGTCCGTCGTGCTCGGCTTCGGGATCATCTCGACCGTGCTCACCGTGTGGGCGCCCACCATCCTCGGCGACGCCATGGACGTCATCTTCGACGGCTTCCTCGGCGACGGCGTGGACTTCGGCGCCCTGGGCCGCCTGCTGCTGATCGTGCTGGGGATGTACGTGATCGCGGCGCTGTTCGACTGGCTGCAGGGCCGTCTGCTGAACGACGTCGTGATGGATATCGTCTACGGGCTGCGCGAGAGGATCGAGGCGAAGGTCAACCGCCTGCCTCTCTCCTACTTCGACACCCGCCAGCGCGGCGACCTGCTCTCCCGCACCACCAACGATGTCGACAACGTGCAGACCGCGCTGCAGCAGGCCTTCGCCTCGCTGGTCTACGCGGTGCTGACCATCCTCGGCATCACCGTGATGATGTTCTGGCTGTCCTGGCAGCTCGCGCTCATCGCCCTGATCGCCCTGCCCGTCTCCGGCGTGGTCATCGGGCTCATCGGCGCGAAGTCGCAGAAGCTCTTCACCGCCCAGTGGCGCAACACCGGCCGCCTCAACGGCCACGTCGAGGAGTCCTTCACCGGCCACGACCTGGTGACCGTCTTCGACCGCCAGGACTCGATGCGCGAGCAGTTCGACGAGCGCAACGAGGAGCTGTGGGAGGCCTCGTTCAAGGCCCAGTTCTACTCCGGCATGATCATGCCGATCATGCAGTGGGTGACCTACCTCGGCTACGTCGGCATCGCGGTCGTCGGCGGTCTGCGGATCGCGGCAGGGCAGATGTCGCTGGGCCAGGTCACCGCGTTCATCCAGTACTCCCGCGAGTTCAACGCGCCGCTGGGCGAGGTGGCGGGGATGGCGAACATGCTCATCTCCGGCGTCGCCTCCGCCGAGCGGATCTTCGAGCTGCTGGACGCCGAGGAGCAGGAGGCCGACGGGCAGATCAGCGTGCGCGGGCCCGTGGGCGAGGACATGGCCGGTGCCGACCCCGTGACCGCGGCCGACGCGTCGACCCCCGCGGGGCGCGTGATCCCGCGCCAGGAGCTCACCGGGGCGACCCGCGGCCGGATCGAGTTCGACCACGTCGCCTTCTCCTACACCCCCGAGAAGCCCCTGATCAGGGACCTGTCGCTGATCGCGGAGCCGGGGCAGACGATCGCGATCGTCGGCCCCACCGGCGCCGGGAAGACCACGCTGGTCAACCTCATCATGCGGTTCTACGAGATCGACGCCGGCGAGATCCGGCTCGACGGCGTGGACATCCGCGCGCTCGACCGCGGCGCGGTGCGATCCCGCGTGGGCATGGTGCTCCAGGACGCGGTGCTCTTCGGCGGCACGATCCGGGAGAACATCCGCTACGGCCGGCTGGACGCGACCGACGAGGAGGTGGTCGCCGCCGCGACCGCGACCTTCGTGGACCGCTTCGTGCACACCCTCCCGGACGGCTACGACACCGTCATCGAGGACGAGGGCGCGAACGTCTCCGCCGGTGAGCGGCAGCTGATCACCATCGCCCGAGCCTTCCTCGCCGATCCGGCGCTGCTGATCCTCGACGAGGCGACCAGCTCCGTGGACACCCGCACCGAGGTGCTCGTGCAGGAGGCGATGGCGGCGCTGCGCACCGACCGCACCTCCTTCGTCATCGCCCACCGGCTCTCCACCATCCGCGACGCCGACGTGATCCTCGTGATGGAGCACGGCGACATCGTCGAGCAGGGCTCCCACGAGGCTCTCCTCGCGGCGGAAGGTGCGTACCACCGGCTCTACTGGTCGCAGTTCGCCGACGGCGTGGACCCCGACGAGGCCGAGGCCGTGGTCGAGGGCACCACCACCGGTCCGGTCCCCGCCGTCGCCGCGACCGAGCGGCCCGCCGCCGGCGAGCAGGGGGAGGTCGGCGCGGAGTAGCCCGGTCCGCTCCCGCCCGGTCCGGCCGGTCGGGCCGAGGCTTCTGCACCGGTGAGGACTCATCCGGGACCCGACATGAGTCCTCACCGGTGCAGAACCTTCGTGCGCGCAGCACTCAGCGCGCCGCCTGGTGCGCCGCGCCCCGTGCCGGGTGCCGCCCCGTGACAGCCTGCAGGAATCCCCCTGGGCACGTGCGGGCGCGGCCGGTAGCGTCGAGGACATGGACGTCACCGTGATCGGAGGCGGCATCGCCGGCCTCTCCCTCGCCCACCAGCTCGCTCCCGACCACGCCGTCACGGTGCTCGAGGCCTCCCCGGGCCCGCGCGGCGGCGGCTACATGATCGACTTCTTCGGTCCCGGCTTCTTCGCCGCCGAGCGGATGGGGATCATCGACGAGCTCCGCTCCCGCGGCCACGCCTACGACGGGGTGCGCTACGGGACGCCCGATGGCGCGGAGTCCGGACGGATCGACGTGGGCCCCCTCGTCGCGGCCGCCGGCGGGCGCTACTTCTCCATCCTGCGCCCCGAGGTCGAGCTCGGTCTCCTCGCGATGCTTCCGGGCACCGTGGACCTGCGCTACGGCGCCCGCGCGGTCGCGGTGCGCCATGCCGGCCTCGAGGGCGCGGGCAGTCCCCGCCGCGCCCTGGTCGAGCTGGCCGATGGGACGAGGATCGAGTCCGATCTGGTCGTCGCCTGCGACGGCGTGCGCTCGGGCGTGCGGGAACAGGTCGCGCCCGGCCACGGCCGGATTGTGCCGATGGGGTACCGGGTGGCGAGCTATCTCTACCAGGACCCGCAGCTCGCCGAGGAGCTGGGGGAGCGGATGCTCATGACCGACACCGTCGGCAGGGTGGGGTGGGCGTATGCGGCCGGTGACGGTCGCGTCGGCGCCATGTTCGCCGAGCGCATCGACGCCGCGACCACCGCGCGCACCGACGCCGCGACCACCGAGCGGCCGGTCCCGGACCGGGAGCGGCTCCAGCGCGAGTTCGCCGGCCTGCACCCGCAGGTCGACCGCGCCCTCGCCCACGCCCCGGAGAACTACTACGACGACCTCGTGGCGCAGGCGGTCACGCCCCGCTGGAGCCGGGGACGTGTCGTGCTCGCCGGGGACGCCGCCCATGCCCCCTCGCTCCTGGCCGGACAAGGCACCTCCCTCGCGATCGCAGGCGCCGAGGCGCTGGCCCGCAGCCTCCGCGCCGCCGGCCCGCACGTGGAGTCCGGCCTGGTCGAGTACGAGCGCCGGTGGCGGCCGACGGTCCACGCCGCTCAGCGCGCGGGCCGCCGCAGCGCCTCCTTCTTCGCTCCCGCGAACCGGGCCCAGCTGCGCTTCCAGCAGATCGCGCGGCGTGCGGTCACGCTGCCCGGCGCGAGCCTGTTCGCCGCCCGGAGCTTCCTCGCCCCCTGAGCCGAGGCTGCCCCCCGGGGTATCGCCAGGGGTCGCAGCGCGGTGCCGGCCCGGAGCGGCTCACCCGTCGGCGGCGGACGTTCCCCCGCGCGGGGGAGGTGCCCGCGCGCCCCGCCGAGGAGGCTCGAGGACATGACCACGCACACGTCCTCGCCACTGCTGACCACAGCCTCCACCCGTCCCGGCGGCGTGCCCCGCGCCCTGCTGCTCTGCACGCTCGTCGCCACAGCCCTCACCGCCCTCCTCGGGGCGGCATGGGCGCTCGCACCGCAGGGAGCGCTGCTCGGCGGACCGCCCGAGCGCACCGCGCTCGCGCTGCTCCTCGGCCCCACCGGCGCCGCGGCGACTCTCGGGGTCGTCGCCCTGCTCGGCGCCGCCACGGCGCTGGTGGCGCTCGCCCGGCGGCCCTCGCGCCCCGCCGAGCGCCCCGCCGTCGAGCGTCCTGCCGATGAGCGTCTTGCCGCCGAGCGTCCTGCCGATGAGCGTCTTGCCGCCGAGCGTCCCCTCCCCGCCAGGGCGCTGCCGCGCGCCGTGCTGCTGCCGGTCGCGGCCGCGCAGGTGCTGGTCGCCGGGGTGGGGATGGGCAGCATGTCCACCCTGTCCACGGCCGGATACCTCCTCGCCCTGGCGATGCCGGTGATCGTGGCGCTGCTGGTGGTGCAGGTGATCCGCCGGTACCCGCGCTCGAGGCTCCTCGTCGGCGGCACGACCCTGATCGTCCTGGCCGCGGGCGTGCTGTTCCTGGGCGGCGCGGTGCTCGACCTCGCCGGCTACCTGCTGCCCGCCTTCGTGCAGGAGATCCCGGGGATCGCGGTCACCCTGCTCCTGGTCGCTGTCGGCGCGCTGTGGGCGGCGCTCACGGCGGTCTCGCTGCACGGCGACGGCACCGCCGACCGTCTCACCGCCTGGGTGACCCGGCACCGCCTGCTCTTCACCCTCGTGGCCGCCGCCTGCCCGCTGCCCTACGCCCTGCTGCGGCTCTCGTGGCTCACCCCCTGGCCCCTGCTCGCTCCCGAGGGCATCGACCTCAGTACCCGGCTGTGGGGACTGGTGCTCTCCTCCGGCAGCTGGCTCGGCGTCGTCCTCACCCTCGGGCTGGTCCTGCCGTGGGGCGAGACGTTCCCGCGCTGGATGCCCGTCCTCGCCGGGCGGGAGGTGCCGGTCGCGGCCGCCGCCGTGCCCGGAGGGGCCGTCGCCGCGCTGCTCGGCTTCGCCGCCGCCCCGATGCTCCTCGGCGCCCCGCAGATGAGCGTCGCCGACCTGATCGTCTTCGCCGTGACCTTCCCCTGCTGGCTGTGGGGTCCCGCTCTGGCGCTGGCCGTGTGGGGGTATGTCGGCCATCGCCGTCGGGTGGGGGCCGACGACCCCGCGCCGGACGTCGCTGGTGTCCGCACCGCATGATCGACGACGATGGCGAGATGGAGACCGTCCGCCGGCAGGGCCGCCGCCTCGCGTGGCTGATGGCGGGCGCCGCCATCGGCCTGGCGGTGGTCCTGCTGGTCGTCGTCGTGGTCGTGCTGGTGGCCGGCCCCGACGGCGTGCGTCTGGGGCGGCTCGGGCTGATCGCCGTCCCGAGCCTGCTGCTCGCCGGGCTGCTGGGACTCGTGCCCGGAGTGCGGGAGCTCGAGGTCACCGGGGCGCGCAGCATGCTCGGGGCCGAGGAGGAGATGCTCGTCCCGCGCCGGCCCCGCGCCGCCCACCACCTGCGGACCGCCCTCTGGGTGGTGCTGCACCTGCTGTCCGGCCTGCTGTGCGCTGTGCTCCTGGCGACCTTCGTGCCCTCGGCAGCGCTGCACCTCGTCGAGCTCGCGATCGGGCGCGGGCTCGGCAGCGGGCTGCCTCTGCCGGCCGGGGCGCCGGGCCGGCTCGGCGCCGCGGTGCTCTCCCTGCTGGTCGGGGTGGGGGCCCTGCTCGCGTGGTGGCCGCTCGGAGCGGGACTCGCACGCCTCGCGCCGCGCCTGCTGGGGCCGACGGATGCGGACCGGCTCGAGGCGGCCGAGCTGCGCGTGGCCCGCGAGGCGGAGCGCACCCGGATCGCGCGCGAGCTCCACGACGGGATCGGTCATGCGCTGACCGTGGTGAGCGTGCAGGCCGCCGCGGCGCGGACCGTCCAGCACCGGGACCCGGACGCGGCCGCGGAGGCGCTCGCCGCGATCGAGGAGACCGCGCGCAGCGCGACCGGGGAGCTCGACGCGGTGCTCGCCCTGCTGCGTGAGGAGGAACAGGGTCGACAGGCGCCGGGCCGGACCGCGCCGCCGACGGGTCGGAGCGCGCCGCCGACGGGTCGGGCCGCGTCGCCGACGGGCCGGGACGGCCGCGGCGGCGCCGCCGACGGGCCGGACGGCACGCGTGCCGCCGGGGCGGGGGAGAGCGGTGCGGACAGTGTCGCCGCCGCCGCGCACGGGGACGCCGCCGTCGCAGGCGAGGAGGATCTCGAGACGCTCCTGGCGCGCCACCGCCGCACCGGGATGGACCTGCGCCGCCGCGGCGAACTGCCCGGCGATATCGTCCCGCTGCAGCGACGTCACCTGCTGCGCGGCCTCGGCGAGCTGCTCGCCAACGCCCAGCGGCACGCGGCACCGGGACCGGTGGTCCTCGAGCTGGGCACGGACGACGACCGGGTCCAGCTCCGGGTGACCAGCCCCCTCCGCGCCGACCCGATCGGCCCGGCCCGATCGGCCGGTCCTGTCGGTGCCTTCGGCACGGCCGATCTCCTCGGCCCACCCGGCACCGCCGACTCTGCAGGCTCCGTGGATCCCGCCGCCTCCTCCGGCCCCGTCGGTATGGCCACGCCCATCGACCCACCCGGCACCGCCGACTCTGCAGGTTCCGCAGATCCCGCCGCCCCCTCCGGCTCCGTCGGCCCTGCGGGCTCGGCAGATCCCGCCGCCGCGTCGTCGGGCGGACGTGGCCTGATCGGGTTGCGCGAGCGCGCCGCCCTGCTCGGTGGGACCCTGGAGGCCGGGCCGCGCGGCGACCGCTGGATCGCCCGATTGGACCTGCCCCTGATGCGTGAGGAGGAACGATGAGCGACCCCGTCCGCATCGTCGTCGTCGATGACGAGCCCCTGGTCCGGCAGGGCCTGTCCCTGATCCTCGGCGCGGAGGACGACCTCGAGATCGTGGGCGAGGCGGCCGACGGCGCTGAGGCCCTGCGGGTCGTCCGGGCGACGAGGCCGCATGTCGTCTGCATGGATGTGCGCATGCCCGGCATCGACGGGATCCGTGCGACCGAGCTTCTGCTGCATCTCCCGGAGCCACCGAAAGTGCTGGTCGTGACGACCTTCGAGCATGACGCGCACGTGCACGACGCGCTGCTCGCCGGGGCCTCGGGGTTCCTCCTGAAGCGGTCGACGGGTCCGGAGATGGTCCGGGCCGTGCGCACGATCGCCCACGGGACGAGTCTGCTGTTCCCCGACGCCGTGCGGGACCTGCTGCGACCCAGCGCCCGCACCGCCGTGCACGACGGCCCACCGCTCACGGACCGTGAGGGCGAGGTCCTCGCGCATCTCGCCCGCGGCATGACCAATGCCGAGATCGCCGCGGCGCTGTTCCTCGGGGTCGAGACGGTCCGCACGCACGTCGGCAACCTGCTGGGCAAGCTCGGTGCCCGCGACCGCACGCAGGCCGTGGTGATCGCCTATCGCACCGGGCTCGTCGACCCGCGCGAGGGCTGATCACGCACGCATCTCGCACCGCCGCCACCCCAGCGCCGATACCCCCCCCTCGCTGGCGTCACCATGCTGGCGCCCCACCGCCGACACCCCCGCTGCCGGCACCGTTCACCGTTGGCCCCCAGCGCCCCGCCTCCGATCCGGGCTCGGGGCAGGATGGTCAGGTACTGGCGTGTGGCGTTCCGGTACGGATAAATAGCCGTACCGGAACGCCACACGCACGTACTCGACCAGATTCCTGCTCGCCGGCGGGCCCGCGCCGCGTGGGCCCGAGCAGGACATGCCGTCCCCGCTCAGCGACGTCGCGCGAACTCGGTGAGGCTCACCCCGGTCTCGAAGGTGCGGGTGCGGACGTGGTCGAACTGCTCCGGCGCGTACTCCCCGGGCGCGAACAGGGGGATCCCGGCGCCGAAGAGGAGCGGCTGGCGCTTGAGCACGAGGCGGTCGATCTCCTCGCGCAGCTGTGCGGCGAGACGGCTGCCGCCGCACAGCCAGATGTCCCTGCCGTCCTGCTGCTTCAGCTCCCGCACCACCGCGACCGGGTCCTCGTCGGTGACGCGCAGGTTCTCGGCCGGTTCGAGCGGCCGGTGGGTGAACACGATCTGCTCGAGGTGGCGGTACGGGCTGGGCATCTGGGGGAGCCCCACCGCATGGGTGTTCGCCCCCATCAGCACGGTGTCGAAGCGCCCGCCGCTCTGGTCGATGCCGAGGTGGGCGGCGATGTCGGTGGGGATCGTGCCGGCGAACTCCGCGGTGATGCCCTCCATGTGGTCGCCCTCGATGAGGAAGGCGTCGAACTGGCCCTCGGGCCCGGCGATGCAGCCGTCCAGGCTCACGGCGACGTAGTAGACGAGCTCTCGCATGGGGTCCTCCCGGGGTCGGCGGCCGCGTCGGGGGGACGCGGGCTCGGAAGGTCGAACCTACTGCCTCGTCGCGGCGGGAGCCATCGCTTTTCCTCGCGGTGCGCGGTCAGGTCCCTGCGCCGCGCACCGGTCCTCGTCGTGCCGGGGGAGGTCTTCCTCGTGCCGGGGGAGATCCTCCTCGTGAGGAGGTGACGGCGGCTCGTCGGCCGTGGTGGTGCGCCTCAGCGGGTGCCCAGGCGCTGGGCGGCGGTGCGTCCCCGGGAGGCCAGGGGTGCGGAGCCGACCGCCTTGGCGAGCCCCACCTGGGCGCCGTTGCCGTAGAAGGTCTCGATCCCCTCGGCCGGGACTGCATAGGTCTCGTGCCAGATCCCGACCGCGCCGGGATGCTTCCGGGCGGACCGGTTGAACGCCTTCCAGGCCGGCAGGTGCTCGCCGGTGGACATCCGCGCATAGGCGTAGAGGTGCTCGGTGCTGCGCCAGTACTGGACCACCCATGGACCCTTGGCCCCGAGCAGGGTGTCCGCGCCGAGGAAGCCGAGGTCCTCGGCCTCGCCGCGTGCGGCGGCGGCGCGGTGGCGGTGCAGCTCGGCGAGCATGCGCGGCATCGCGGCGGCGACGGGGCCCCACAGGTCCGGTCGCCACGGGGCGCGGATGGTCATGCCGATGTGGAAGACGACGAGGTCGTCGACCGCAGCGTGTGTCAGGTTCGGAGGTCGGCGGTCGGTGGTGGTGGAGCGGTCCATGATGTCCTCGACTCAACTAGAAAGTGGTACTATCTAAGAGTGGGGCCGACGAAGGGCCGCGTCAAGGGGTTCAGGTCCTGGCGTCCACGGCTCCGCCACCGGAGGATCCCAGGTCTCGGTCCCCGGAGCTCGGAGGTCGGCTCTCGGGGTCGGCCTCCGGGACTCGACCCTCGCGGTCGGCCTCCGGAACTCGAACTCCGCAGCTCGGGCTCCGGGACTCGGGCTCCGACTCCCGCGGACCGCAGTGCGCGAGAATCGAGAGTCAGAGCTCGATGACCGTCGACCGTCCCCCGAGTCGTCCTGCCCCGCCCCTGCACCTCCGGAAGGAGCCCGATGAGGATCTCCGCCCTCTCCGCCCGCACCGAGGTGCCGGTCGGGACGATCAAGTACTACCTGCGCGAAGGGCTTCTCGCCCCCGGGCGGCAGACCTCCCGCACCACGGCCGAGTACGACGAGGAGCACGTCGAGCGGATCCGACTGGTGCGTGCCCTGACCGATGCGGGCGGGCTCGGCATCGCGGCGGTGCGCCGCATCGTCGGCGTGCTCGATGCGCCAGCGCCCGCGCGGCTCGACGTGCTCGCCACCGCGCAGGACGCGCTCCTGCACGACGAGCCTGCGCCGACCGGACGGAAGGGCGCCCGCCCCGACGAGGGGGCAGGCGAAGGCTCGGGCTGCGAGGCCCACGGCGGGGAAGGGGCGCTCGCGGCGGAAGGGGCCGACGGGGCCGCGGGCCTCGAGGACACCGGTGGGGTCGACGAGACCGCCCCCGCGCGGGAGTGGCTCGCGCGCCGGGGCTGGCGCATCTTTCCGGAGGACCGCCTGGTCGCACGGCTCGAACGTGTCTGGGCGGCCTGCGAGGCGGCCGGCGTGCACCTGGACGACGAGCTGATGGACGGCTATGCGCAGGCTCTCGAGCAGGTCGCGCTGCTCGACGTCGACTCCGTCCCGGACGACCCCGACGCGGCCGCGCGGCGCGTCGTCGTCGGCACGGTGATGCTCGAGCCCGTGCTGCTCACCCTGCGCCTGCTCGCCCAGCGCGAGCTCTCCGTGCGCAGGGCCGAGGACGCCGCGGGAGAGGCCGGCCCGCGCTGACCTCGCGGTGGGCGAGTGCGTCGCGCCCGCTCAGTACGGCGTCGTGGGCGGTGCTCCCGGGGGCGGCTCCGGCGGCGGTGGCTGGTCGGGCTGTGGAAGGGGCTCCGGCGGCGGTTCCGGCGACCGCTCGGGCGGCTGACCGGGGACCGGGCCCGGCGGCTCAGTGGGCGGCGCCGCCGGCGGCTCGGTGGGGGGAGCGGTCGGCGGTTCCGTGGGTGGCCGGCCGGGCGGCGTCATCGGGGGTTCGCTGGGCGGCGGCAGTGTGGCGCCGTGCGGATGCGGAGTCATCGTGGATCCTCCTGGACTCGGGGTGAGCTCTCAGCTCGGGAGCATGCGTGACCTGGTCAGGAACCGCTTCCCGTCGGGCGATTCGAGGCTGAAGCCCCCGCCGCGCCCGTCGACCAGGTCGATCGTCAGGTGCGTGTGGCGCCAGTAGGCGAACTGCTCCCGGCTCATCCAGAAGTCGAGCGGACTGCTGGTGCCGTCGGGCAGCGGCACCTCGACATGGCCCATCCGCACGTCGGCGTCGCCCGTGATGAGGTCGCCCTCGGGATAGCACATGGGGGAGGAGCCGTCGCAGCAGCCGCCGGACTGATGGAACATGAGCGTCCCGTTGCGGTCCACGAGCCGCTGGATCTGCGTGACCGCCGCGGCGGTGAAGGCGACGCGGGAGAAGTCCTCCCCCTCGACCGTCGGCTCCATCTCCAGGACGTCGTCGGCACCGGTCGGCTCCGGCAGCGGCGGCGCCGGGGGCTGGCCGGGCCGCGGGGCGGGGGTGGTGGAGGTGTCGGTCATGAGCGTCCCCTTCCGTGAGCGGCCGACGGGCAGGCGCCCGGCGGGCCGTGGTCGGGGCTCGTCGGACCTCAGCGCCTGCGATGTGACATGGGCCACCAGGATAGACCCGACTCGACGGACATAGGGTTGAGCGCATGGAACACCGCCACCTCGGCCGCTCCGGCCTCAAGATCAGCGAGATCATCTACGGCAACTGGCTCACCCACGCCTCCCAGGTGGAGGACGACCGGGCCCGCGCCTGCGTGCGCGCCGCGCTCGACGCGGGGATCTCCACCTACGACACCGCGGACACCTACGCGAACACCGCCGCCGAGGTCGTGCTCGGCGAGGCGCTGAAGGGCGAGCGTCGCGAGTCGCTCGAGATCTTCACCAAGGTGTACTTCCCCACCGGCCCCAAGGGTCACAACGACACCGGCCTGTCCCGCAAGCACATCCGCGAGTCGATCGACGGCTCCCTGCGCCGCCTCCAGACCGACTACGTCGACCTCTACCAGGCGCACCGCTACGACTACGCGACCCCGCTCGAGGAGACGATGCAGGCATTCGCCGACGTCGTCCACTCCGGCAAGGCCCTCTACATCGGCGTCTCCGAGTGGAACGCGGACCAGCTCCGCGCCGGCCACCAGCTCGCCCGTGAGCTCGGCATCCAGCTGATCTCCAACCAGCCCCAGTACTCGATGCTGTGGCGGGTCATCGAGGATCGCGTCGTGCCCACCTCTCGCGAGCTGGGCATCTCCCAGATCGTGTGGTCCCCGATCGCGCAGGGCATCCTCACCGGCAAGTACCAGCCCGGCGCCGAGGCGCCCGAGGGGTCGCGCGCCCGCGACGAGAAGGGCGGCGCCGACATGATCAAGCGCTTCCTGAACGACGAGGTGCTCACCGCCGTCCAGGGCCTGCTGCCCATCGCGGAGGACCTCGGCCTCACGCCGGCGCAGCTCGCCGTGGCGTGGGTGCTCAGCAACGACAACGTCGCCGGCGCGATCATCGGCGCCTCCCGCCCCGAGCAGGTCACCGAGAACGTCAAGGCCGCCGGCGTCACCCTCGACGCCGACGTGAAGGCCCGGATCGACGAGGTGCTCGGCGAGATCCCGGAGACCGACCCGACGAAGACCCAGTCGCCGGGGCACCGGCTGGCCTGAGCTGGATCACGCGGGGCGACGCCCCGCACGAACGGCCGAGGGGCCGGTCCGTCGGATGACGGACCGGCCCCTCGGCCGTTCGTGCGGCGGGCAGCTGCGCCGGTTCAGCTCCTGGAGTCGACTCCGCGGACCTCCGGCGGGAGCTCCCCGCCGGCCTTGCCCTGGAGCTGGTGGCCGTCGGCCCGCAGCTCCCAGAAGGTCGCGTTCTCGATCCCGAGCTTGCGGGGGTCGAACTCCGGGTCCAGGCCCTGCTTCTTCTGCTGGCGGTAGTCCTTCAGCGCCTTCAGGGCGGGGCCCTGCAGGAAGAGGATCCCAATGATGTTCAGCCAGGCCATCGAGCCCACGCCGATGTCGCCGAGGCCCCAGGCCGCACCGGCTGTGGTCACGGCGCCGTACGCGACGGAGACCAGCACCAGCGCCTGCAGCAGGCGCTGCATGGCGCGTGCCGCGGTGCGGTTCTTCATCTTGCGGGTGAGGTAGTTCAGGTTGGTTTCGGCCATGTAGTAGTAGGCCACGATGGTGGTGAAGGCGAAGAACGCCAGCGCCACCGCGACGAAGCCCGGGCCGAGGCCTGGGGCGAAGGAATCGAGGCCTGCCTGGACGAAGCCCGGACCGGGCTCGACCGAGGTCGACAGACCGCCGTCGCCCTCCGCGATGAGCGGCGAGGCGCCGTCGGCCCACTCCTCGTTCGAGAAGGTGTTGAACATCCCGGTGGACAGGATGATGAACGCCGTCGCGGAGCAGACGAGGAGGGTGTCGATGTAGACCGCGAAGGCCTGGGCGAAGCCCTGCTTGGCCGGGTGGGACACCTCGGCGGCGGCTGCCGCGTGGGGACCTGTGCCCTGGCCGGCCTCGTTGGAGTAGATGCCGCGCTGGACGCCCCACTTGACGGCCAGGCCGAGGATCGCGCCGAAGACCGGCTGGATGCCGAAGGCGCTCGCGAAGATCATCCCGAAGACCTCGGGGATCTGCGTGAAGTTGAAGAAGAACACGATCAGCGCGATCAGGATGTAGATGATCGCCATCGCGGGGACCACGATCACGGCGAACTGGGCGATGCGCTTGACCCCGCCGATCACGATGAAGCCCAGCAGGATCACGATGCCGATGGCGGTGGCCCAGGTGGGCAGGCCCCAGGCGTTGTCGATCGCCGAGGCCATGCCGTTGGCCTGCACGCCGGGGAGGAAGAAGCTCATCGCGAGGATGGTGACGGCGGCGAAGAGGATGCCGTAGAAGATCGACAGCCCGCGGAAGCGGTGCTTGTAGGCCTTCTCGAAGTAGTACGCGGGCCCGCCGCGGTACTCGCCGGTGTCCGGGTCCTTCTCCTTGTAGATCTGGCCCAGGGTGCACTCGATGAACGAGGTCGCGGCGCCGAGGAAGGCGGAGGTCCACATCCAGAACACGGCACCGGGGCCGCCGAAGGCGATCGCCGTGGCGACACCGCCGATGTTGCCCATGCCGACACGGCCGGCGAGGGACATCATCAGCGACTGGAAGGAGGAGGTGCCGTCCTCCGACTTCTCCCCCTTCTTGAGCTGGGAGACCATGTCGGGGATGTGGCGGATCTGGAGGAATCCGGTGCGGAGGGAGAAGTACAGGCCGGCGAGGAGACAGAGGGCGATCAGCGGGATCGACCAGATGACTCCGTTCGCGCCAGAGATGAGATCGGCGATCATGGAAGCTCCTGGGGGTAGGGAAGCGGCGACACCGTTGTCACCGTAATCCGGGGTGACCGGGGTCACGGCCGGGTGCTGGGAGGAATGTACAGGAACTTGGGACGCGGGCGGGCGGCAGGGGAGCCTCGTTGCACGGTCGTTATCCGTCGGCGGGGTTCTCGGCCGTCGCTGCGCGCTGTGGTCGGGCGCGCTGCATCGCGCGGGAGCCGCAGGACGGGCCACGGATCGGGGCGGGGCCCTTGGCGCGCGATCAGCGGTGGTGACTCGTGAGCGGGATCGCCTCATGGCCGGTCGAGCGTGGCGGCCCCGAGCCGCTACACTGGTCGCGACCCCTCGTGCGGTGTCATCTTGCTGAACTCCCCCAGGGCTTGACGGCAGCAAGGGCAGGTGAGCTCTGGCAGGTGCACGAGGGGTCGCTCCATGCTCGGAGACGGGCGCGCCGCGGCGCCCCCCTGCGCTGGCCCCGCCCTGCCGGCCCCGCATCGTCGGCCCCGCCTCCGCCGCGGTCGCGGCCGGGGGATCTCCCCACCCCGCACGGGCGGATCCCCCCGTTACCGCCTCGACCCCGGCTCCCTAGCGTGGACGATGACGCGGAGCCCGCCTCGGAGCCCGCGCATCCCCTCCAGGAGCGCACGATGCCCACCACCGCCGCCCCGTCCCCCTCTGCTCTCCCGGCCGCGCCCGACACGCGCCGCGTGCTCGCCTTCTGCGGCATCGCCCTCGCCGTCACCATCGCCCTCTCCCTCCCCGTCGCGACGGGCCTGCTGCCGGAGGCGGCCGTCGGTCTCGTGGTCCCTCTCGCCCAGCTCTCCCCGCTCCTGGCCGCCCTGCTCGTGCGCCGCCGCGACGAGCCCCGGCGCCGCGCCCTGGCCCTGTCGATCCCGTCGCGGCGAGTCCTCGCACTCGTCTCCCTCGCGGCGCTCGCCGCCTTCGTCACCGTGCCGCTGGTCCGGGTGCTGATCGGCCTCGGCGCCGGTGCCCCGCTCAGTGCGGGGCCGGTCCCCGTGCAGGCGCTGCTGCTGGCCGTCCCGCCGGTGCTCATCATGCAGTCCCTGTTCGCGATCGGGGAGGAGGCGGGATGGCGGGGCTGGCTCCACCGCGAGCTCGCCCCGCTCGGGTTCTGGCCGATGTCCCTGCTCATCGGTGCGGCCTGGGCGCTCTGGCATGCCCCGATCGTGCTCGCCCTCGGTCTCGCCCCGAGGGAAGCCGTGACCTACCTGGGCACCATCGTGGCCGTCGCACCGCTGCTGTCCGCGCTGCGGCAGATCTCCGGCACCGTCTGGGCTGCGGTCCTCGGCCACGGGATGCTCAACAGCGTCCGCGTCGCGATCGAGCAGAACGTGCTCGGCCCCCTCGACCCGGGCACCGCCTGGCTGCTGGACCTGACCACCTGGGCGCTGTGGATCGCGGCGGCGTGGCTGGTGCTGCGCCTGGGCGGCACGGTCGCGCGATCCCTGGACGGGCCGACGTCGTCGCGGGGGCTCGTCGGCCGTCGCGACCGGAGGCAGGCACGGGCGACGGCCCCGTGAGCGGACCCGTCGGCATCGGCGGCCACCGACGGGCCGATCGGTCGCCGCGGATCGGCTCAGGAGAGCAGGCGCAGCACCTCCCGCTGCTGCGGGTTCAGGCCGCGCTCGGCCAGGTCGGCGAGCAATCGGGACTGCTGCTCCGTCACCTCCGGGACGTGCTCGGCGAGACCCGCCAGCAGTCCCCGTGAGTCCGTCACCAGCTGCTCCAGCTCGTCGGCGCCGGTGTGCTCGTCGAGCGTGTCGAAGCGATCCTGCAGCTCCAGGATCCGCGGACGCATCCGGGGATCGAGCAGGGTCTCTGCCATGCGCTCGGCCTGCTCCTCGTCGGTGTGCAGATGCGCGAAGAGGGTCGAGAGCGGCACGTCCTCGGGCTTGGTGACGAGCGCGGCGGCCAGCCGCGGAAGGCCGAGGTGCTGCCCGGAGCGGGCCTCGGCGAGGCGCCGGCGCTGCGCCGTGAGCGCGGCGATCTGCCGGCGCAGCCCCTCGTCCACCTCGTCCAGGACGTCCTCCGCGGTCGCCGCCTCGGACTCCGCGACCACGGCGCCCGCCTGCGCGAGCGACAGGCCGGAACGGGTCAGGTGCCCGAGACGCACGAGGGCGACGAGGTGCTCGACCTCGTACTCCCGATAGCCGTTGGCGCGACGCGCGGGCTCGGGCAGGACCCCCTTCTGGTGGTAGTGGCGGACGGCGCGCACGGTCACGCCGGCCAGGTCCGCGAGCTCTCCGATGCGCACAGCGCCCATGCTCCCCGACGTCGGCCCGCTGCGCCACACATGCCTTGACCCTGACGCGACGTAATGGTTCTCAATGGGTGCCATGAGACGCATCGTCCCGTTCTACCTGGCCGCCTACGGCACCTCGCTGATGGGCAACTCGATCACCGCGATCGCCCTGCCGCTGCTCGTCCTGTTCACCACCGGCAGCCCGCTCGGCGCGGGCGTCGTCGCGATGGCCGCCGCCGTGCCGGCCGCTGTCGCGGGGCTGCTGATGGGATCGCTCGTGGACCGCTTCGACCGACGCGGCGTCGCGATCCTCGCCGACGTCATCTCCGCTCTCGCCCTGCTCGTCCTTCCGATCGTGCACCTCACGATCGGGCTGG